>CERT01037264.1_pt1 | contig 14301 bp, 16 predicted proteins | sample 530691 | NCBI WGS metagenome assembly CERT01 (sample SAMEA2620861, study PRJEB7988) | marine metagenome | biome: marine biome (ENVO:00000447); feature: surface water layer (ENVO:00002042); material: "saline water (ENVO:00002010), including plankton (ENVO:xxxxxxxx)" | depth 5 m
TGTCACCAGCAGCAGTGGTGTAAGTCTCATACAACCACCAACCAGGACCCCAGATACCACGAGCCTTGTTAGCAGCAACTGCTTGCTCAGTAGCATCAACAAACACCAAGTCACGAGAGCGAGTATCGCCACCCTTGACTACAAATTCTGCAACTGCCTTAGGAGCAGTTCTACGCACAGCACCAGACAGAGCAGCGTTAGTGCTACCAGCATATGCTTTGTGCAGTTCGATAGCAGTGGTGCTGGTGACCTGTGCTACGACGTAAGCAACGCCACCCAGTTCGAGGATGTCGCCTTGTGCTACTGTATCCGCTGCGTTCTTCGTAACAGTGGCGTCACCATTGGTGACCGCGACGTTGTTCGAGAAGGTTGCGGCATCAATTTTTCCGAAAATTGCCATTGTTCTCCCTACGGATTGTTGTGTTCCTTTTTATATTTATAAAAAAAGGGGACCTAGGGTCCCCTACGAAATCAGTCGCGGGAAGCGATTGCTGCCTTGACCGTTTCTAGAAGTTTGTCGTCCATGTCAGTCTTAGTAAGTTTCACTGCTTTACCAAGAACAACAAGACAGATGTCGATCAGTTTCTCACCGAGTTCAGCGTCGTCGGGAATCTTTTCGACGGCATCCTTGATGATTTTTGATGCGAGGGGAAGTAGAAATGCAAGCATGGTTTGATACTCAAATGGGTCTACTCTATATAGTCAATCAGGAGTGAATTTGCGATCCTTCATGTAACCCCACTGACCTTTGTGTAGTGCTCGGACCCCTTTCTTTGTAAGAGTGGACTTCTCTTTCTCCTTCTTTTTATTCGCCACGATTTCCTTGTAACGTTTACCGTACTTCATACGGTTGTCACGGTCCTCATGTTCTCGCTTTTGTTTGAGGTGTGCTAGTTCCTCTTTCATTTTGCTGCGCGTCCAGTACGCTGCTTGTCAAAGTCCTTAGTCATCTGCATCATCTTCTGCTTCATACGCTCTTTGGATTTCTCCTTAGCAGCAGTGTCATCAACAGAGGGAGCACATGAACCTTCGGCGACTTCGGTCTCTTCCTTGCGAACATCTTCGCCAGGTTCGTACCACTTACCATCGCCATCGGAATCTTGCCAACGCTTACCTGCCTTGGCTGCTTTGATGTGTTTTGCTTTCTTCTTGGCGGATTCTCGTAGTGCCTCCACCTCGGATTGAATTTTCTTTCTTAGTGATTCAGACATGAGATCTTCTTTCTTAGGGTTGATGGTGACGTTACCTTTCTTTTTGCTGGTAGTCACCTCTTTGTTCTGGTCAGGTTTCATTCGTCCATTCCCATTTCTTTACGCCAGGAATAACGCTCTTCGGACATGCGTCTTGCCAGGTTTCTAGAACCACGGGACACTGCACGGGCAGCACCACCGACAACTTTCTTGATACCAGACTTGATTCTATCACGGAGACGTACACGGGACTCACCTGATCCACCGCTAGAACTAGAACTAGAACGGGTTGTGTCACCAGAAACAGCAGTCGAAGACTTAGACTTCGTAGTAGATCCTTCACGACCACGGTCGTAACCTTTCTTGAACTCCGAAGCACCTGCCTTAGCAGCGCGAACAGTAGCACCAGCAGCGTAACCAGCACCCTTTGCCGCTGCCTTACCAGCAGTCTTCAAACCTTTCTTGACAGCAGACCCAGCAGATTTAAGTGCTGCCTTCATCTTCTCCTTACGGAGGTTAGCACGACCTGCCTTAGCAGCAGGGGTCTTGCTTGCTTCCTTAGACGCCTTAACAGCAGAGTCATAGTAGTCCTCAGAGAGGAGTTCCATGCCATCGATGATGTCAAGTGCCTCAGTCAGCACGTCTGCATCGAGTTCTTCGAGTGCCTCAACACAGATCGCTTCCAACTCCTCAAAGGAGATGGTATCCAGTTCCTCATCATCCCAGTCATGAAGGATGTCTTCGATGTTGAGGGTCTTAGGATAATCTTTGTCACCCTTCTTAGCGGGTGCTTCGCCACGCTTACGCTTGGCATGGATGTTTGCCCAGAGACCTTTCTTCTTCTCTTCGATGGTCTCCTGTTCCACCTGCTCGTCTTCTTTGACACAGTTAGGAACTTCCTTGCCGTTCTTTTTCTTGGTTCCTTTTGCTTTGTAACCATCCCAGCAAGTAGAAGCGCCCACGTTCTTACGTGCTTGCTTCAATCCTTCCGCCATCTGCTGATGCAGATCATCGATGTCAATATGCTCACGTTGCATATTGAGACCAATATCTTCGGGTGCCTTAGCGGTCTTCTCACCTTTCTTGCCGACGACCTGGTAACGACCGTCGCTCTTCAATCCAGTGATAACCATTGACTGACCTCCTTGGGAGATCACTCTACCGATGTTCCTATCATCTTTGAACTTATCCTTATTCTTCTGGATCAGTTCCTTTTCGATAGGGAAACCAGCGTAACCCTCTACCACCTCTTCATGGTCTTCAATGATCTGGGTGACCACCTTTACTGCTTCACTCAGGCGCTCAGTAGAAACGGTATCGCCACCATATACGGCGTCGAGGATCTTTCTTTGCTCGCTCTGCGTGAAACCCATGAGGGCGGCAGATACTTTAATGTCTAGCATCAGTCTAATTAAAGTGATAGAACTATTTATTCTTGACAGATTTCCTGAAATCGGAAAACTTCTTAGTTGCTTGTCCAGGAGTCATTGCCTGCACCGCCATTCTATATTTATCAGTACCGATTTTCCAATCGTTACCACTGCCATCATCGGCAGAATAATTTGACTGATCCTTTGAGGTATCAGCATCTTCATTCACTTCACTAACGTGTTGCAACCAAGCACGATGCTCGTCGCCCCACTCGTCTTTGAACACAACGTAGTTAGTACCCTTGTGGACCACAGATCCACGGATACCACTGTCATCATGCTCTACGATTGCACCGACCTTGAAGATATGGTCGAGCATATAGTAGTCGCGGAAGGATTCAAAGTCAAGTTTAGGAGCATACTCCCATACAGATTCCTTGACTGCCGCCTTCTCTTTTGCTTTTGTCTTTGCTGGTTTCTTAGGAGGTGTCATGCCATCGAGGACATGCTGCATCATCTCCTTAGACTTCTTGTACCCACCAGTGCCACCATGGAATGACTCATGGTCTCCTGACTGAGCGTGCTTTCTCATAGCAGAAGCAGACAACTTCTCGATAGGATCCTCACTGTTAGGATCACGAGCACCAGCACTCTTGATGTTGATACTCTTGAAGTCGTAATGCTTACCGTTATATTTCTGAGTTAGGTTCTCGAATTCTTTTACTCTGTCATCACCAACCACCATGGTGACATGCTCATGACCTTCGTCATGCAGATCACGAAGGATGTCAAAGATGTTTCTATGTTGTTCCGAGTTCTGAATAGCATCAGCATGATGCTTGAACATACCACGCATGTGTTGAATCTTCTGCTCAGGGTGTAGAGGATTCTTCTTGTGGTCCTGAGAACGAGATGGGTAGATGCGATAGTTACCTGAGTCACCAGCATGAGACTTCACAGCATCCAACAACTTACCATGACCAGCATGGGGTGGGTTGAACCTACCGAATGTGATCGCGACGTGCTTGTCTACGACTTCATTCTTCTTTGGTTTTGCTGTCGTTTTCTTAGCAGCAGCTTGTGCTGCTTCGATGATAAACTGACGAAATCTCATTTGCCCCAATCTTTTGCTACGGTGAAGTTTGCACGAGAGAATTCAAGTCGATCAACAAGTTTGACTGCTGCGCCATCCTTGATAGCGACGAATCCTTCTGGACTCGTGACCTTGTAACCTTTCTCATCTTCTAGGAATGTACCAACCCCCTCAATCTTTTTGAGACGGTTGATGATCTGTTCTTTCGCAGCGATGAGGTTCTTAAACCCTGCCAACGCACGATAGATTTCAGACTTATTACTATTTAGGTAATTTATCGCCTCCTGTTTCTTTGCTTCCCAGTTTGCCTTTGCTTTTGGTGTCTTCACACCTGCTTCTTTCTTAGCATAGGAAGTCTCTACGAACTTCTTGAAGTCGTTCAGCATCATCTGTGGAGTGCTAGGAATCCTACCCTCTTTGATCTTCTGGTTGAAGAAGATCTTAAACAGAGCAGCAGGTTGCATAGGTTTCAGAGTGCCACCAATCTCATTCAAGAACTTACGAGACGAGTCTAGGTTACGCTTAGCAACTCTCATTGTCTGAGTGAGTTTGTTCATCTCACCTGGTGAGAGGTTTGCGATACCGTTAGTGTTGGTGAATGATGAGGAGAAGACTGCCACATCAGAGTTACCTTGCAGACCAGAAACGTCAACACCAAAACCCGCCGTCATAGAATCAAAGTCTTCTCCATTGTAATGTGTGTGGAATACTATACCAACCTGCGACTTGGCAACTTTCTTACCCATCTCTGTGTCTTTCTCCACACAGTAGGTGATCGTGTTGGGTTTGAACTTGTAGCATCTCTTGCCACCCATCATGGTGAGCGTTGGAGTTCCAGTATAGAGGAGGTCACCTTGGATCACACCCTTGATAGGCAACTTTGACAAGTGGTCTAGTGCCATCTTCAACTTGGTGTTGAGTTCTCCCTGATACCACTGATCAATATCATCATGGGTATAGCAGATCTTAGGTTCAGTCTTTGCGAACACAGACTTGGTGCCGACAAAGAAGAATCCATTGACAGGATCCTCACCACAGATGATGGCAGGAGCACCGTCCCACTTCACTGTGACCTTCATGTTGCCACCACCCTTACCAGTGGACAGCATACCTTTGAGTCCTTCTAGGAACGCCAGTGCATTCTGGGCACCAGCATAACCATTGTTGAAGATGTCATCTTCTAGGTGTTCTAAGTGAGTATTCTTGCTCATGGTTGGACTCCGAGTCTGTCGTTGATAGGTGAACCCTTGGATGATTTTGCCCTAAGAACAAACTTAGTGTTGGCATCGAACTCGTTATGGAACTTGTTCTCCATCTTGAACTCGGGCATCCCGTTGCTGTTGATCTTGAACTTGTAGTATGCCACTTGCTCCATCAGGAAGTCTCTAACAATTTCAAGGTAGTTGAGACCACGAGACCTGTCCTGACTGATCTTTGCAATCGCCACCTGCATTAGGTATGACAGTTGATTGTATTTACCATTCTTCCTGATGAGTGCTGCGTCGTCCAGTTGTCCTCTACCCTCCCTGTAATACTGTTCGTACATTTCGTTCCAGACTTCTCTGTTTGCATCGATGACTGCATCAGTAAATCTCTGCTTGTCAGGGTTGTCTGGTATCACTCTTGCTATTGTACTCGGTAACTTGCTAGAAAAGGGTTGGGTCTGTGCCAGATATTTGATTGTCTCATAGGAGGTCTCGGCAACACCCTTCCTAGTCTGACCCAGGAGTCGAAGCACTTCATACTCTGGGGTCCTCTTGAACTGGACGATGAAAGGATCTCTTGGATTGTCATCCACAAACTCCATTAAGTCTTGTGGTTTGATGACGTTAGTAGTCTTTGACAGAACCTTCACAGAGAAAGGATACTCTCTACCACTGGTGTCCCTAATGATGAAGTCAATCAGAGGGTAGTTACCTGCTGTGGGTACGAACACAATCGCATTTCCCTTGTTGAGTTCTGCGAAACCTAGACTAGCAAGTTGTCTCTGACCCCTTTCAAGCACACAGATTGGTGCCATCAACTCACTAAAATCCTTCTGGATGTTAGCAAGACTATCGAATGCATCACTGTTAGCGAAGTCTCTATATGCATCAATCAGATCTGCCCTATCTCCTGATGAATGACTATCACAATACTCAATCAGTTGTATAAGGTAGTTCTTTAACGGAATAGGCATGTCTCTTGCGAGAACAACCTCCTTGATCTTGTCAAGGTAGGCAGAGTATGCTAGTTCAACACCACCAATACCAGGGAAGTCCTGAGGTTTCATTGATACCTTGACACCAGTACGTGTCATGGTGGGTTTCTTTACAGCAGATAAACCGATCCACCCACGTATTGGTTCATCAGCACGACTGTTCGGATACCACAAAACCTCCATACGAGATGGAGGTTGCTGGAAATTACCTGCAATGTAGTGAACGTCAGCATCCTTAGGAATAGATCCTAGTTTTCTACTCCCACTTTCTGAATCATAGATGGGTGTTGCTCGTGCAACTGTACCGTCATGACCATTACGAAAGACAGGAATATACCTTGGCCAAACGTCTTGAATTTTGGATGCCACAGTGTGCCTGTTTAGTCGTCGGTACTATTTATTAGCAATCATGTACTGGTGCTTGGGAGGGAGTAAAAGGTTCCCTACTCCTGTTCTTAATAACGATGAATGCATCCTTATTATATTTACGAGTACCCTTAACAGGTGCCCACTTGGTGCCAGCACCATCAATCTCATAGACTGAGGTGCCACCAACCTGCACAACAACATCGTCATAACAATCCCATCCAAGTTCTGCGATGGTATCTTTGATGTTGTCATGCAATGCCTTCATTAGGGCAGTTGATTTGCGTTGTGAAATTAGTTCGTCACTCATTACGTCTTCGTCTGGGTCAAGTTTTCCGTGCATTGATTGTCGTTCCAATGAATAATTACGCCTGAAATAATAAAACAATTAGTAATGAGATAAGAAAGGAGTATAGCAGAGCGTATGAGAGCCACTGCATCCGCCTCTCTGTCAGTAGTTCCTTGTTTTTCACCGAGTGCCTTTGCCCATAGTCTCCATATCTTAGATATCACCAGGGGCACGGTTCTCAGAGTCACTTACATTAAAGGCACCACCAGTATAGCGTTTTGCCAGTTTAAGTGTGTTGATATAGATGACATCATCGAGACGAATCTCCAATGCCATTGCTGCCTGTGCAGCATACCACATAATATCACCAAGTTCTTTGGTCAGATGCTCTTTGTTATCTTCATTCCAGGGTTTACCTTGGAACTTGATCTTCTTGACGATCTCCATGAACTCACCTGCCTCAGCAGACAGACCAGCAGCGGCAGTGTCAAGACGAGCGATGTTGCATCCAAGTTCTTTCAGATCATTCAGACGCTTGATGTATGCATCATGATCCTTAGAGAAATCAGAACAAGTGTTGTCAGCAAATTCAAGATACTTATCCAAGTCAACAGCGAACTTCTCGCCGTCCTTGTCAATCTTCTCTTGCTCTTTTACTTTCTCAGCAGCACGCCAAGCATTGAAACCTTTCTGATTGATAAACTCCTCAGGTGTTTTAGGAGTATCATCAGCAATGTTCTGAGCATTCTCAGTCATGTTCTCCTTGATGTCTTGCATCTGGTTCATGACATTCTCTGCTGCCTTAGAGGCATTGTCAGCAGAGTTATAATCGACGTTTACATTGTCAGCGCCGCCTGGTGGTTTGGTACTCATACTTTGAAGGAGTCGAATTTGTGTGTTGATTTTACTTCAAGGATCTCATCCTTGATGTCTTGACCTGAATCTACCAGGTCGTCCTGTGCGGATTGATCACAATCATACAATCTCATCTTGGATCTGTCAATGCCCACGATGAATCGTTTGTTCATGGTTGGATCATTATATCTATTCTTCAACTGCTTGACCATAATCTGACCCATCTGTTCCAGATCTTCTGTACTGATGAGAGCAAACATCAAGTCAGCAGTTGCAGGTAGACCGAAGGACTCACTGGTGTCAGTGATGTCCACGTCACTACTACCATAACCAGAACGAGTTGTCTGTGTGGCAGTGACGATAGGTACATTGCATTCTACTGCAAGACCACGAAGTTCTTCTGCGATTGCTTTGACGAATGTGTAAGAGTTCACGATCGTACCCTTGTAACGTGCTGATGCACAGATGTTTAGGTAGTCAATGAACACAATGTCAGGAGAGAAACCACGTTTCATGCTCAGTTCATTGAGCAGAGACTTGAAGTGGTTAACGTGAGCAGAAGCAGTAGGGTATTCCTTGATAACAAGGCGACCCTGCGTCTTCTTTTGTAGTTTATCTACTTTGTTTCTGAACTGTTGCTTTGAGAAGAGGGGGTCAGAGAGTTGCTTGACTGGTACGTCGAGGAGGTTTGCGTCAATTCGCTCAGCAATTTTCTCCTCTGCCATTTCAAGTGTAATGTAGAGTACGTTGCGCCCCTGTAAGAGGCAGGCACTAGCCATATGGCACATGAATAGAGACTTCCCGACGCCCGTGCCAGCAAGGGCGACATTGAGAGTCTTGCTAGGTAGACCACCTTTCGTAATCTTGTTGAAATAGTCAAGGTCGAACGGGATCTTGTCTTCTTGTTTGTGGTAGAAGTCGTAGCGGTCATCTGCGTCTAGTAAGTAATCGTGTCCAACGGTATCATCAAAGCATGTGCCAAGTGCCTCCGACATAATATGTGGGATAGCATCTTTGGTTCGTGCTTTATCTTGCCCGTCAGCAATCTTGATGGAGTCCATCAGGGCAAGATATATAGCACGTTCCTTACACCACTTCTCTGTGGTGTCCATCAACCATTCATCATTGTAATGTTGATTATCAATCCTCTCGTCAAGAAACTTCTCAATCTCATTGATGAGTTCAGCACTTAGATCCCGTCGCTTCTCAACCTCAATCTTCAATGCCAGTGGTTCTGGCATAGTATTGTACTGAGTGACGTAATTATTTACTTCACCGAAGAGAGTTCTAAGTTCAGACTGTTCAAAGTATTCTTCCTTGATAAAGGGAAGAACACTCTTACAATAGTTCTCATCAAGTATCAGTTTGCTAAGAGCAATCTCTTCAATCTTTTGCATTAGACGTAGTGTAAATAGGTGCCGATAATGTATTTGTCATTGCTGACAGGGGCAAGACCAGCGTGCGGGAACATCCACATAGGTGGGAACATTAGCACACGACCTTGTACAGGTTTTACTTTGGTGTGTGAGAACTCTGTCTCTCCACCCTTCTCTACATCGTTTAAGTAATAGAACATTGCGAGAAAACGACGGGCACTGCTGTGGTCACCTACGTCGGCGTGCCACTCGAACCTATCATTCTCCCCAACTTTGTAGCGTTTGAGTCGTAATTGTTCCAATGCATTTTCCATTGGCCATTGATCTACACACCCAACATCATCCATGTATTGATTGGAATACTTTCTGATAGACAGGATCATCTCGTTATGAATCTTGGTCCATGGACCATTCATAGGAGGGACCTCTGCTACACCAGTAACGTTGAACTGGTCGAACTGAGGACGACCATCACGATTCCAACGTTCCCATTCAATCTTGGAGGACTGGTCAATGATAGCACGACATGTATTTACGTCAAGTGCATTATCATAGACCCTAACATATTTTTCAAGATCCATAAGAGAACTCTTCCTCCGCTGCTTTGTCAAGTTGATTCATGATTTCGGGGGTGAAGTATTTCTCGGGATCAGCGAGAATAGACTTAGGAAAAAGATTAGATCCACCAATCTTGTAGCGATTCCCGACCCGCTCGAAGACTCCGTGGCGCTCACCCAGTTCCAGTAGTCCGTAATACTTGTCAAGTCCACGACTGTCGTAAAATAATCGAGTCTCAATTTTAGAGTTCTCCTTAGTGAAACGAGACTTCTTCGCCTCGCATTTGATGATGTTACCTACCACCTTCTTGTCCGAGTCCTTCTCCTTGCTCTTGGATAGGTACACAATAGTCGATGCAGAGTATTTTAGTCCACTACCACCGCCCATTTCTTTCATTGGCACATAGGCACCAACGACATCATAGGTGTGATTGGTGACCAGCAGAGGCACGTTAGCAGCACCCAGTTTCAGGGTGAGCACACGGAAGATTGCCTTCACGACCTGAGCACGAGTCATGTCACGGGTCTCTTTACCCTCAGCAGAGTCCTGAACCTCCTTGGTGGTGGACAGCATACCCAGAGAGTCCAACACAAACATCATAGGTTTGCGTTCCTTCTGTTTCATATAGTTTTCCAGGATCTTCAATGCCTGAGTCCTGAACTCCTGCACTGTGGTGACAGGAACAATAACCATACGGTCAGATGGAATACCACGACTCTCGATCATGTCACGAGAGATAGCAGATTCAGATTCAAAATAAATGCATCCAGCCTCAGGATCAGTAGTAAGGAAATTACGAACCACACTGAGAGCAAAGAAAGTCTTGCCCGTGCTGCTCTCTCCTGCCAAGGCAGTAATCTTATTGGAAGGAAGACCTCCGTAAATCGAACCACTAACCAGGGCATTAAACAGGTAAGACCCAGTATCAATGAAAGATGTAACGTCGCCAGCAGCAACGCCTTCACTAACGAAACCAGCGTACTCATTGCCGATCTCCTTTACTACATCATTTAAGAAACTCATGCGAATAGAAACTCCAAGGTGTTTTGTTTTTCTGGTGTCCAACCAATAGCATCAAGGACAACCTTGACGGGACTAAGAAATGATTTCTCGAATTGCATATCCCAATCAATACTACCATGCAAGTCAAGTTCTTTGGGTAGTGTTTGGAAGAAAGAGATTACGTTCTCTCCGATACGATTAGGCATCTTCAAGTGAACGAACTTGATCTTCTCACCCTCCTGAATCAGAGGATATTTGTGAGACAACTTCTTCTTCTTGACATAATAATTATACATCAAAGAACCACGGACGTGCATGGGACAACCCTTGGCATAGATGTCGCGTGGTGAGGAGAACTTACCGAGGTTATTACAGGAACGAGGGAAGGCAACCTCCTCAACAGGGAGACTCTCAAACTCTTTCCTGAACTTTGAGATGTACGTCTGCACATCTTCTTCTGTGCCATTCATAATAATTTTAAGTGCATCCCTAATCGCCTGACGACAGGGCGCAGGTGTAGAAGACTTGACTGCTTCGATACCCATGATTTTAAGTTTGGGTTTCTCATAGCGGACACCCTCGCTGTCCCAGACGTTGAGGATGTATCGCTTCTTAGCAGTCCACACACCACGGTCAGCAATGTTCTCACGCTTCATGAACATCTTCTGTTCATAAGCATTGACATACGTTGCTAGTTCCTGGTACGCCTTGTCGATGAACGGTTCGATTTTGGTCTTGCAAGCAGCGTCGAGGAAGTTAACAATCCTCTCCTTAGGAACGTTTTGTACATCAAATACTGAATTGACAAGTAGATCAAGACAGATATAAATGCTGTCAGTATCGCTTGCAATAACATAGTCTTTGTCCTCTGTTTTGAGCAGTTTGTTTAGATACTCGTTTACTTTGTTTTCAATCCAACGGATCGAGACTTGACCTGAGAGAGTAATTGCCTCAGCATTTGCCAGATTGAAGTATCGGAAGTATTGGTTGCCGATGGCACCATAGGCACTGTTGAGTTGGATCTTTCGTGCCATCTGGATATTGTTGTACCTTGCAATATCCTTTTGTAACTGAACGGTCGGGGCGCTTTCATTCTGCCGCTTAGCAGTAAGCATCTTTCCCTTATAGATCTTACGGTCATCATAGATTCTTTGCATCATTTCAGGCAGGAAACCGTGGATGTCCTTACGATACTGAGCACCGTTAGCACACACAGCATACTCACCGTCAATCTCTGCCTCCTGTTCCAACAACTTGTCAACACTTACAGCACCATGACGCCTCTCAACAAGAGTCTCAGGTGAGATATTGTATTGCATGATCAGGTGAGGGTACAGAGAGTTAAGGTCAAACGACACAACCCAATCATACCCACCTGGTTCAGGCACTTTCACATAGGCACCAGCATACTGTTCATCTTTCTTGGTAGAAACCTTAGGAGGAACCACGATGTTCTTCTTTTGAAGATCGTTATAGATCATGGTGTCCCACATACGAACCTGTGAATACACATCACTGAGGTTCACCTTGGCGTCATAAGAAAGAGTGAGTGCCAACTCGATCAGTTTCATCTTGTCTTCCAAACGGTCAACAAGTTCAACGTCAACGATGTTGTACTCAACAAACTTCTGCCAGTCTTTTGTATAGAACTCTTTGAAGTTCTCGTACTCACTGTGGTCAACTTTCTTTTGACCCAGTTCGACATTTGCAATATGATCTAGACGATAAGATTCCTGTGCAGAGTATGTAAACTTCTTGTACAGGTCCAGATAATCCAGGATCGCTACACCACTAATATCGTATTGCAGGTGCTTGCGATTATGGATCTCAATCTCACGTTCTAGTACACGGTTCCAGGGAGAAAGGGACTTCTTCCACTTCTCCCCGAGAACACGCTCCAAGCGGCGGCACAGGTACGGGATGTCATACAGATTGCAGTTCCATCCAGTAATAATATCAGGAGTGTTCTCGGTCCACCACTGGTGGAAGTCAGATAGCATCTCTTGTTCTTTCCAGAACACCCGATATTCAGTGCCATCAGGAGTAAATTCACGAGTTCCCCAGGTGATTACTTCTTTGGTAATGAGATTCTTGATGGTGATGCAGAGCATCTCCTCTTGGCACGCCTCTACTGAGGGGAAACCATTGTCACAACCGACCTCAATATCGATCGTATAGATCGTCATGAGATCCATATCAAAACGAATCTCGTTTTTGAATTTGTCAGCGATGAACTGGTATACGAATCGATCGTAACCATGCACTTCCATACCCTCTACGTTCTCATACTGCTGCATGAAATCGCGTGCTGCCCTAGCGCCGTCGAAACGTTTCGGGTGAGCATAACGACCGTCGAGTGTCTTGTACTTAGATGCCTTGGACTGATCCCTAGGCACAAAGAAAAGAGTAGGACGGATCTTCTCACGATACTGAACAGGTGAACCGTTCTCGTATCCACGATAAAGGATGTCATCGCCGAGAAGAAGTACGTCCGTATAGAAATTCATCAACTAACCAACCGCTTGTACGCATCTGCCACTGAGGCAGACGGGTCTAGTATAGTCAAAGTCAGGTCAGAAGTCAAGAACAAATCTCTCTGATCTGTGTGTAGGGGGTACGGGGACAGAGTTCCATCAGGTGCGATCGAGTGACAGTTCTCAATCAGCAATGACGGTTCCTCGTCCAGTTCCGTCATCTTTCCGATCAAGTATAGTGACGGTTCCGTCTTCAAAATTAGGATCTTTACCATGATTCAATAGTTGGTTGTACTTTTCAACAAGGGAATCCATCGGTTTATAGATGAATTGCACCGAAGGAAGGGGCACGAAGATATGTTCTTCTGCCGAGAAAGGAACCCACACAGTGAACTCTACTTCAAGACTATCAAAGTCAACAGGAGCAGCATGTTCGTCAGTTTCAAACAACACCTCAGGTGCTGATTGAATAGCAACAGTGTAAGGTTGAGTCAGTCTGTATGCAAAAGCAGGACCATCCTCTTCTTTTCTGACTTCCTTTACGTCAGCGATTACGTCCTCGCCGTTTAGCATTCTTACGACTCTTGCGGTCATACTCTTTCTCCATAAGGTTGTCAAATGTATATCGTACCATATCAGTAAAGGCACGTCTAGCGGAGATGTTCTTCTCCTCACTCAGGATGTGAACCATTTGCATGAAATCATCCATCTGATCAGTAGGAACATCCACTGTTAGCGTTTCACTTTTTTCTGTGTACGCTGGACACAGATTTACATACATGTTCATAGAACCTCCAAACAAAAAGAGACCCCACGGGTCTCTTCGGTTATACATTATATAGGTTAGTAATCATCTATGTAACTCTGACATGTGTCAGGGTTCTTTTTACACCATGCTCTCACGTATGAGTCAGCATCTTGTTCCATGGTGAAGTGAGCATGGTTATGTGCCAAACCCACAAGGATTAAGAACCCAACAAACAGACCATTAAGCAGGGTCACTGGGTGCAGTAGCACCTCCTGAATCGATTTCATACACTTTCAGTTTCTGGTGATCGGGAATGATCTTCCGTAATTCTACCACGAGCAAACCGTTTGTGAACCTGACTGTGCCGATTTCCACATCGTCTGCCAAGTTGAAACCTCTTGCGAAGGTACGAGTGGACACACCCCTATGCATGTACTCGTCTTCATCGTTGCGTCCCTTCGCCGTCTTGGACTTGATGAGCAGGACGTTGCTCTCTGTGCTTACCTCTACGTCCTCTGGTGCCCACCCAGCAAGTGCTAGTTCGATCCTCCATTTGACCTCAGATTCCTTGATGATGTTGTAGGGAGGATACTGTCCGCCTGGTGATCCTACTCCGTAGGAATGCAAGCGGTAAAATAGGTCATCAAAACCTACTGAAAATCTTTGTGACGCATCGAAAATTGCGTCGATGTCTTTCGACGTGAACTTCTTAATGTCCATAGCTCCTTATAAAGCGAGTTTGTATTGTGTGATCCCCGAAGGCAATCACATATATTTATA
>CERT01015776.1_pt1 | contig 14130 bp, 10 predicted proteins | sample 530691 | NCBI WGS metagenome assembly CERT01 (sample SAMEA2620861, study PRJEB7988) | marine metagenome | biome: marine biome (ENVO:00000447); feature: surface water layer (ENVO:00002042); material: "saline water (ENVO:00002010), including plankton (ENVO:xxxxxxxx)" | depth 5 m
CGCCGTTCACGCATTTCAGGATCTATATCTAAATCAATAAGGCGTTGCCTTTCAGCATCCCACTGCTCTCGTAACTCTGGAGTTAGAGTCATATCTATTTCAAGAGCTCGTCTGTTTAGGCTTGCATCAAAAGGTAGCCGTTGCGGAGGAGGCACAATGGCTGGTTCGTCAGCAGCAGGAGGGGGCCCACCTTCCAAGCGAGCTGAAGCCCTACCAGTCCTTAAGTCGCCGTCTCTGATTGGTCTGACAGTCCACATGTTAACCTCGTCAGAGAATTGGCCTCTTGTTACAGTATGTTTACCCTCAGAAACAATTTCAAAATCTCCAGTAACAAGCCACTCGTCATCAGAGCCTACAGGAGAAAATTTGTTAATCGGTAAAGCATTAGCCCCTTCAATCCTCAAAAGAACACCATTCTCACCAGTGCCACCATATTCAAGTGGGGTGCTATCATTGTCAGCAGTTGCTCCTATAGGCATCCTAATTTTTTTAGACTCTAACATTCGCTCTCTAGTCTCAGGATCTAAAACCATACCACGCCATAAAAGATCTTTCTCAGGGAAATCATTTATAGCAGCTTGTAAATCAAGTACATCCATTGAATCATATTCTTCCCCTTGTCCAAATCCAGTTGAATAAGAGTCACGTATCCAATCTTTTATCAAGCGACCAGCACCATCTCCATAAACGTTACCAAAATCAGAAAGTCTAGCATCTAAAGCTTCTTCTTGTAATTCTATTTCTATCCGCTGAAACTCATCTACGTCTATTTCTCCATTCTCAAATGCTTCATATGCTTCACTATACGCTTCAAAGACCGAATCATCTCCAACGGCTTCATCTCCAGGTCCCAAAGAAAATAAAGACTCTTGATACTCTTTGCTCGCCCTACCTTCTCTGACTCTCTCAGAAAAAGTACCAGCACCCGTATATATTTCATTACCTAAAACCCTATCTAACCTATCTTCATAATCTTCAAAATCATCATAGCCGTCAATAGATTCCTGAAGAACCGCTTCAAGACCATTCGCCCAATCTTCAGCATCTTCAATTGAATCAAACTCATAAAAGCCACTAAAGTCTAAATCATTTGCTTCATCATCAAAATCCAAATACTGACCAGCAACAACAAACCCTTCACCATCAGGATTGTTTAAAATTTCCAAATCAACAACTTCAGTTTGCAACTTACCAAATACTTTTTGATTATTGTCAGTAGAGTATACAGGATCTTCCACTCTACTACCGCCCTCAAACATATCCCATCTAGAAGCACGGCCCTCTCTATCGCTAGGTGGAGGAGCATAACGAGTTCGGTCAGGTTTACCAGCCCTCTCTATATAATCCCGATTACGAGCAAGGTTTTCTTTACGTTGATCAAGCTCACGTTTTCTTCTAGCTTTTCTATTTTCCATGAATTCAACAGTTTCAGGACGAGGATACATTCTCATATCAAAGCCCGATCCATAACCCTCCTCAATTGAATGCATGCCTTGCCATCTCTCCAAAGAAGTCAACGTCGTACTATCTCTTCGCTTAGGAGGCCTAGTTGTGACCTGCTTACCGTTTTCATCATAACTTATACCACGCAAGAAATTATCTCTATCCCACACTTCTTTCATTCCGCCCGATCCACGTTCAAATTCCATAAACGGCTCTAAACCACGTTCTAGCCTTTCTTTTCTATAGCGGATATCATCTCTCTCGCCGCTTCTAAACAGATGCCTATCGTTTACACTCCTACGAACAGCTTCTAAATGCTTAATGTACTTATCTCTGCTGACATTAAGAGGATCATCTGGGTTTAGCGTAGCGAAAGCGCTACCTTTTTCACCTTCACCAGGAACGTTCCACTCTAATGCTACCAAGTAGTTTTCAATTTCTGAATCAGATAATTTTTCCAAATTCTTTTCAACATCCTCAACAGTACGCAACCTCAAATCATTTTTACGCTTTTCAAAGCCACTAGAGATAATTAAAGGAGATGCTTCATCACCAAAAACAGCATTCCTAAGACTTACCGCATCACGAGTTCCTTGTTCTCTAAGGTTAGCATCTTCAACCCATTGACCAAATGTAACAGGCTCAGGTAAGATCGGACCCTCATCAGTGTACCACTCTGTGCCAACAAGCCAATCACCCCTCGTGTTGTCATTCATGTGCTTGCTATGACCGTTTGTGTTGCTATAAGATGAATTTAAAGCACGATACCTGTCTCGCCACTTATAGTTACCTACTCTAGGTATATCTTCTGGATCAGTATTAAATCCTAGCTCACTCAATCTTTCCTCTTCACGGGTAAGCTCTGGTATGTCATCTTCAAAAGGATTACGTGGAGGAGGTGGCGTTATCTCCCTTTCGGTTTCAATTCTAGGCGGAGGCCCACCTTCCAAAGGAGTTGTATCAGCTCTACCCCGACCTGACCGTCCTCTAAGCCTATCCAAAATTCTTGACTCTCTACCTTCTCTACCTGTCCGCCTTAAGTTTTCCATAAGGACTTCCCTTTGCTCTTCAGGAGATAACCGAAGCAGACCCCTCTTAGAGAATTCATCATTAATAACTTTTTGCCCAAGATTGGATACGCCAATAATTCTACCATCTTGAGGGCGATACAGTCTTATTATTTCATCATCACTAAGTTCTTTAACTCTTTCTTCTAAAACAGAAAGAGCATTCTCATCAAAACGGTCAGGGCCTAAAGGAGCTGCACTAAATGATACAGTGTATTTCATTAACTCATCAATAGACATTTCTCGGTAGTCGTCTTCACTATAAGTAAGAGAAGGGAAAGATGGCCTTAATGGTATGCTTCCGCTTGGAGGCGCTTCTGGCGGTCTAGTAGGCGGAACACTTGGAGTAACGTCACGGCTTGGTAAGTCATCTTCCTCAGGTAGCGCACCAACATTTAACATGAGTTCGTCAAGGAACGGCGTTAAGTCTCTCATCTCTAACATTGAGAATTGATCGTTTTTGGCAGAAAGCGAAAGATAAGTGGTTAGTGAGTTCATTTGGGTGTCGTCTAGCTCGTCAAAGGCATCATTCCAGTCTTGCTGTACTTTCTGAACTAATCTATCGTAAACAGCTCTTTCTTCAGTACTTAGGTTTCCTCTTTTCATTTTAGCAGCTAATGAGTATAACTGTTTAAGGTCTCTTTCAAATGATTCGTAGTTTCTGGGATCAACACCAGTTTTTTCTAAAGCTTTGAGGGCAATGTACTGAGAGCCTCCTCTGGCAAGTATTTCGTGTGGGCTAGCAAGGTAACCAGGGCTTCCTGCAAAAACTATTGAGTCTTTGAAAGAACCTGTTTCGCTAGCCCTAGTGTAAAACTCCAGGAAAGCTCTAGTTTTGGGATCTAAAGAAACGTTTTCATCATTAAGTCTCTTTTTGAAAATTGCTGCAAGGTATAGTGATGGATCACCTGCACTTGCTGGAAGCTCTCGCCCTGCTTGTCTTTCTAATTGCCTTAGGCGGTTATCTCTAGCTTTTATTTTTTTAAATTCTTCAGCAGGAAGATAAAGCCTTGCTATGTCCACTATGGCACCAGGGTTAGTGCTAATTTTGTAAGCTAAGTCCGATGGGTTGGTTGTAAGTTGTTCTTCAAGTTGAGGAGGTTTATTTTCTAGGGCAAATAATACTTCTGCCAAAGCCATAACAGAAGTCTCACCGTAATCACGCTTCCCATCAATATCTTTAATGTCTTTGTCACTACCATCAATAGCGTGAACCATTTCATGTAAAATGTCACCAATGTATAATCCAGATGTAGTTCTTCCATCTGGAAGAACTACTTCACCAACATAGCTTTCAATAAATTGTTCTTGAGCAGAGCCGCCCCTCATAGACATGGGTCTCATAACAAGTATGCCTTTTTCGCCTTCGTTATATGGGGGAATGAACATGGCGTTCGCCCCTGCAAATTCAAATACATACCTATCAAAGCCAGCAGCTAACTCTTCATCAGATAATCTCATTTTTTCTTCAAGAGAGTATTGATTTAAATTAGAATCATATATTGGTAAATTCAAAAGAATGTCTCTTTCTATCGCAGAGCCACGACCAACGACCTGTATCTCAATATCTCGCATACTTTCAGGGAGCTCCACCACAGAATCTAAAGTATCAAAAGCCTCAGCAATGCCACTCTGCTCTTCCTCAGAGAAACCTTCAGGAATAACTTTAACCCTAGAGCCAAGACTCTCACCCTTCCCAGCCTTTTTACGTCTTCTTTCACCAAATTTTTCTCTAAATTTAGACAAATCAACTAATTTACCTAAGCGTTGAGCAGTTTGAACAATACCTCTCAAAGTAGTATCATTTTCATCAAAGCCAGCTATAGAAGCACGGCCCTCTCTATCACTAGGCCTCTTAGCCTTAAACGGAGTTAAATCCATAACACCATCATAAAACAGAGTTCCAAAATTAACTAAATCATTTACAGTAGCACCATCCAAAACATTTTCTACAGAAGTACGCAAACTTTCATCCTCAATACCATCTATAGCATCTTGAATAATATCATCATACTTGCCCTTTTTGTAATTAACCAAACTATCGTGGACTGCCGCATACATCAAAGAGTTTCTTGAACCATCAGGATTCTCAAGCGCCAGCATGAAATCACCCAACTGTGGCACATCCGCAAAAGAAACACCATTGTCTTCGTTATACCTGTCCCAATCAATTATATTATCAAACTCGCCAACTTTATACGTTTTTACCTTTTCAATATCAAAATCTTTAAGCATGCCCCTAAGCCTTTCAGCACGCTCATCATCTCCAATAATCGCAGCAGCCATAATTCTAAAACTACTATTAAAATTACCACCAACAATGCCAGCTTTAAACTCATCATAAGCATTTAGAAGATCGGTCATTCTCTCTAAGGTTTCAAAAACTTGCTCTGAGTCTTCCTGCGCAACATAACCTTTACGAGGCCATACGGCAACACCATCAGAAGAAGCAGTAGTTTTGGCTCTTCTAACTCCCATAGCTTCCATAAACATAAAAGCGTTAGCGTTAAAAATGTCAGCTAAACCCATGCCTTTGGTGTTAATGCTTACAGACTCACCATCAGAATTAGTAAAATTAATTGTTGAGCTAGTACCTAACTCTACATTGAAAATACTTGGCCTAGCGACACCATCATCATCCATGACAGGATTTAAGTCAATCTCTCTATGGAATCCAGAATCTGTGTGCGTACCAAAAACAGGAGGAGTGTACTGTCCAACTAAATTGCCTTTGTCATCATACACCTCGTAGTTGAATCTTCCAGAAACCTGAACAAAATCTTCATCTATTCTCTGGGGTTCAAGTTCAGGAGTGGCAACGATCCTATAGCTTTTACCATCAGAAGCAACTTTTTCTCCCAAGTCAATACGCTTACCGATAAGAAAAACATCACGTATATGTTCTTCTCTTTGCTCTTCAGTTAACAAACTGCTAAATATTTCACTAGGCTCAATCTCACCACTTGCTATCTTCGCCTTAGAAAAATCTATCGCTTGTTGTATTTCTTCCTCACTAGACCCAGCTAAACTCTCTCTATAATAATCTTCAAGTGCAGCAGTAAGATCCCAAGGATCGCCTTCTTCATTACTCCAAAACCTTTCAACGACTTCCTCAACCAGCTCAGACTTTTTTGAATCTCTATCTGCTCTAGTTTGTTTCCAATCATGAGCACCAACATCTTCACGTATACTCTCTGGAGTTATATCTATTACGCTTCTATCCGTAGTCTCACGAGAAGCTCTGCCCTCACGAACACGTTTATAGCGTTTCTCACGTTCATCTAAGTGCAAGTCTAGCCTATCTAATAAGTCCATTCTTGCAGTATAATCATTAGTCTGAGATACTAATTCATCCAACCTTTCAATAGTGTTATCAAGATCTTCATTAGATAAACTACTAGGGTTTCTGGGAACATCTTCAATCGTGGGATCTTTGATATTAGACGACAACAGCTCGTCAACTGCATCTCTTATGTCATCTGCATCATCATCGTCATTATTCAAAATAGCGCTTAATGTCAAACCCCACTCTTGAGCATCTTCTATGCTATTAAACTCATATTCATCATAAAAATATTCAGGGTCTCCATCAGGATCTCTATAAGAACCAACTATCTGAAACTTTCCATTATCAGGATTATCAACAATCTCTAAGTCAACATCAGAAGTTTGCAACCTACCATAAACACGCTGTCTAGTATCCTCACCATATCTTGGACTATTAACCCTATCGCCACCCTCTATTATGTTCCAAGGATTCAAAGGCCTCAAAGCAGAAGGCGCTTCAACAGGCGGTTCCTCAACTGGCCTAACCATAGAAGGCGCACTAACAGTTCCCATACTACCAACAGGCTCATTCATTTGACCTATTGAACGTTGGCGTTGAGCAATCGTAAGTCGCATAGATCGCCACGTAGGATTATACGAAACACGCCTGTTATTCTCATCAACAAGAACCATGCCGTCTATATCACCCAGATTTCTACCTGGAGTTCCAGAAAGCAACTCTCTACCAATTGCGTTTATAAATCTTGTTCCTACTGGGCGTTCAAAAAAAGTCCCCTCCTGAACAATGCCATCTAAATCGGCATCCTTAGGATTGGGATTGTATGGGTCTGTTCTGACCCCGCCCCAACGTACACTAACCATATTATTATTCTATCAGGATGAAGGTGTAACCGCAAGAGTTGAAACAGAATAAGCGCCCGTTCCAGCAGCATTTTTAGCAGCTACTCTAAAATAAATTGGAGTGCCATTAGTTAAACCAGTCACCGTGTGTGCTGGATCTAAATCTCCGGTATCAGCAACAGCAGTTGTCCAAGTAGATCCATCAGTGCTTTTTTGAATCACATAACTAGTTATTTCGTAAACGCCACCATTCCATGTTGAGTTGTTCCAATTTATTGTGGCTTGAGCATTACCTGCTACTGCTGTAGGAATGGTTGGGGCATTCGGCAGTAAGCTCAGAGTACCTACAGATGGGTCAAAAGAACCGACAATGCCCAAAGCAGTATGATCTATTGTTTCTTCAAGAGATAAATCAAAAGCAATAAAAGCTCCAGCCAAAAATCTTTCACCTTTTACTAAGGTAAGTTCTGAAAACTCTTCTCGCATAGTGCCCTCATCAACTTTTGGGTAGCAAGGAACTGTAGTATCGTATGCTCTAAGCGAAGGATTGTCTAATAAAGCTTCCCTGACAACAGTTGATAAATTATCTCTCTGTTCAGTAACTACTTGCTCACCTGTAGCTCTTACCCAAATATATGTTCTCATAGAATACTTAACTTGATAGTTGGGGTCAAAGTCATACGCATATCCTTGTTTGGTCATAGACTGCGTGTCCATAACCAAAGAAATAACAGTAGGCCATCTTCCCAAAGTAAAAGGCTCATAAGTTAAGTAAAGTTTGGGATCGGGTAACTGAGAAGAACTTAAGTTCCACTCATTTCTGTACGTTATTAATCTAGGCGGTAGATCATTAGCCAAATAGTTACTAACATAATTTTTCGCTAAGCGGGGTCCTGACATCATATTACGTTAAACAACCCCTTAGCTTCTTTTGTAGTAGGAACAGTTCCCTCTACTATATGCTTTGCTACCCTTCCTCCTGTTTCTCTAGCAAAAGTTCTAGGCACATACACGACTTGACGTTCATGCATATTTCTTGTACCAGTCTGATGAAACTGCGCATACTGAACTCTAGTACCAAACTCCATAGACTTTGGACCCAAATCTCTAATTCCCATAGGGTTCGTTAGTTGGGTCAAACTATTTTCTAGATCCCCAGTTCTAACAAGCGTTCCACCAGAATATCCCTCAGAACGCTTCTCAGCAAAAGTACTAGACTTAAGAGGAGCCCAACCACCAACAGGAGCGCCGTCAGTTTGGAAAAGCCTGTCATGAGCTTTAACCAACTCTCTTTGCATGTGCCTTAAAGGAGGCCTAACATCTCTACTTCGTTTAAGCGCACCAGCAATCCATCTATCCAACTCAGAAGTATCAACTTCTCTTTTTACTGTTCTCTTTCGTATCGCCATAGCTACGACACCCTAACTCTACGATACCGCCTTATGCTCGCTAATTCCCTTTCAGTAAAACCAGTCTCTAAAGGAGCAATGTTTCTAGTGGTTAAATCTTTCAAACCAACAGTGTCATCATACATGTTTTGCATTTCTCTAGCAGCAGCCCTAAGTATCAAAATCTTAAAAGCTTTAATGTTTGCCCCATCAAGACCAGCAGTATAAGTTATATCTACTTTATCGTTAGCGTAAGCATTATAAAGATCAACACCATAATCCCTTTTAAGGAAATCTGTTTCAGCGACCTGAACCATCGCCGTAGCACCATCAGTACCACCAGAAATAGCAGAACCAGAATTAACCGTGGCTGTGCCTCCCTGATCTCCAGCAGAGCCAATAAAAGATGGCCCTGAGCCACCAGTACCATTTGGTAACTTACCGCTGTTAGCTACTGAGTTATAGTTTTTCCCAGACTTAACAGCCTGAAATGATTTATTCGTGGCAGTATTGCTAGCAACAGTAATTGACTCAGTGTTTGTGTAAGCGTAAACATCTGGGTCATCAGGATCAGTGGTGCTGTCAACATAGTAAACTGTAGCATTGCCAACACCATAAGTGCCGTTTGTTGCTCCAGCCAAATCTAATTTAACAGTAGCCTTAGCTCCCTCAGATGTAGCAGGCGTTATCGTTAACGAAGATATCGTAACCACAGGGCTTTCATTTAAATACAAAACCCATGTAGGCGTATACAAAACACCAGCCGCCGTCAACGTGGTCGCATACGACGGATCAGTGGTGTAATTATAATAATAGTTATTCTGTGCTACGCCTCTTCCGACTTCTGGAACCCTGTAGGTTTCCGTAAAAGAAGTAACAGAAACAGGGCGTCGCAAATAAGCAACAAGCTCAGCTTCAAGTCCATCAAGGATGAACTGTGCAGCGTCTTCCTGCTTGTTGTCCAAATCTATATCCATGTATGTTTCTACATCGGAAACTGTTACTAACGCCATAGCTTATCCTTAAAGGTTACAGATTAACGACGTCTTCTAGCTCTTGCCCGCCTTACAGCGTCTCTAGCTCTTTGACCTACTCGTCGGACACGGTCAGCTATTCTCCGACCTACTCGTCGGGCTCTACCAGCGACTCCTTCGCCTTCTTCACGGTCAACCAGCTTTTTAATTGGTTTAGGCATTTCAACTCCAAAATTGTGTAGTGAATAAAATTGCTCCTCAAAATATATGATACCGCAAATAGGTATACAGTCGCCCTTACTTCAACCTTTCAAAGGATTAAAGAACTCCCCATTCATCCACATCAAACCTATAACAGAATAACCAATAATATCCAAATACGTGTCAGCTATAGACTCGTTCCTTGCCTCACTACTCCCTGACAAAAGATTCTCTAATCTTGCTACTTTATCATGCAAACGCAATATCAAGCCCTTTTCTGCAAACCTAGCTATGTTATTAGGACCATAATCCCTCTGCTTATCAGCCAATATACGAGAAACCTCATTAGGATCAAGCTTATCATAAGCTAATAACACAAAAGCGCCCAAGTTTAACCAATAAGACTCTGCCTCCAAAACATTATCGCCATGAAAAAACATGTCAATCATATTATCAACATGACTACGTATCTGCTTAACAGGATCTTCAAGAGAAAGCTCAACATCAATTGTTTTAACAATGTCCTCGCTACTACGATTCCATATCCTAAAGACATGCTTTTCAGCGGCATCGTCCCAAGTTCGTGTACTGTGTAAATTTTGTAAAGTAACCAACTTAGTTGCCCCTGTTAGCTGCAACAGCAGAAGCTGCATTTACCAAAGCTTTCAAAGAAAGCAACGCCCAAATACACAATGACATTTTAAATGCATCCCAAAACCCTATACCTGGAGCTATCCAATCCATATTCGGCCAAGCTGATATCATTATCCTGTTTATGGTCATAATCATTAGACCAGTAAATGCGGATATAGCAGCAATCATGAAGAAACCATTTAATTGCAAGCCTCTTCTTTTGGGCTCACTTTGCTCAGATGCTTTTTCTACACCTCGCAAAATAGAATCCCAATCATCATTTCTATTTTTACTCATTATCTTCCTTAATTATTTGATAAATCCACTGCCTACTCAAACCATACTCCCTAGCCAAAACTGAAGGAGACTGTCCTTTACCATAAGCAACTTTTATTTTTTCATTTCTTTGTATTACATAATTCTTTGATTTTGGACCAGGCCTAATAGGGCCCCAAGTCCAAGTCGGTATTGCTTCCAAAAGCTCTATTCTTTGAGAAGACAATAAACTCTGACGATACCGTGTACGCATATAACTTACCCAGTGACCTAAATTTATCTCTTCCCCACCATCAAGAAACTCTAAATGTCCGCTAGGAACTAGAGCATCTCCATACCGCTTCTCATATTGCAATAAAGCATTGTAATACTTTTTCCATCTTTGTTCATGCTTCATATGCTTATTTTAGTAAAGATTTATTTACATGTCAAGTGGATTCTTTGAAATCTTAGCTGTGTTTTATCTCAGCAGAAAGTGACCTTATCTTTTTAACAACAGACTTCGTACCAACTCTTTCAGACCACTCAACTATATCTTCTTCAACTTCTAATTCAATAGCATCCCAGCACATAATAAAACGAGGGACATATGACTGAGGTATTTGCTCAACTAAAAAATTAAAATCATCACAAGCAGGATACTTGCTCATCCCACAAATTAAAGCTAGACCATAAGGCAACGATATCTCGCCCTTAAGAGACAAAGGGGCTGTTTTTGAAATGCCTGATAACTCAACTAGATCGGCTAAATGATCTAGATCTAAAAAGACTTTATTACCTTTAAGGTCAGTTAGTGTATGCATACCCTCTATTCTAGCAAAGAAGATGGGGCTTGGACAACCAAACCCCATCTCATTGTGGAACTCGGAGTCCGGCCTCTACGCCGATACCATACACTCTCCTCCTTACAGAATAGCCTTGCCGGTACAAAGCTATTCTAAAGGCAGTATTTTCACTACAGTAAAACTATTTAAGGTATAATACGAACTACCTAATCGGACATGCACCAGTAGCGCACTCATCTCCCAACAGTGCCATATCATCTTCTGTAAGAATCGTAGAACCAGAGAGCTTTTCTCCAAGAGGGATCGTGGTCTCAAGTATCTTTATATAGTCTTCTTCAAAAAGCTCTCCCATCGGAGCCTGATCAAACCCATGCTCACTGTGTAGTAAGAAGCTAACAGACTTCATTTCAGACCAATGCTCAGCAAGATAATTTTGAATTCCCTCTAACTCTTCAGGCCTGTAGTAGACCGTAACAGAAACAGCATTATCTGCCCATACCCTCTGAAGTTTGCGCACTAAATCCATTTGATCTATTGCTGACATATCTTTAGCCAAAACTGTACCTTCTGGGAATTTACAAGGAAACTCAACAACAACTGTGCGATGATCTTGAGATCCGTCAAAGTTCCTTAGCGGCTCAACAAAGTATCCTTTTGTTTTACAATAGTTGACCAAAACGTCACTTGAAGCCATACGCATACGCTTCACAAAGTACTGGCTGAATCCAGGGTGAACTCCAGGCGTAACTCCAGGCAGTAAGCTCAGCGTTCCTGATGGTTTAACTGTAGTTAACCTAACTGACTCAGGCCATCCACGTTCAGCTGACCACTGCTTGTCTAGCTTTCTAAGAGCAACATAAGTATCATCTAACCAGTCTAGTCTATCTAGAGCTTGAGCAACACCAGTTATACCTAGCCCTAGTCGCATGTTCTGAGATGTAATCTTGTCTGAAGCAGGATCTAAGTAGGGCAAAGCAGCAACAGCTTTTTGAACTTTGTACAACAAGCAAGCTACATCAATCAATTCTTCTTTAGAGCTAACCATAGGTAAATATATCTCAGATAGGTTACATGATTCACGATTAGACAGCGGAATTTCAGCACATGGGTTAACGCCCACTATTGAATGGTCTGGTCTTTCCTCGCCCATTCTACCATACTTGATTGACGATTCTAAATTAAAGAAACCGTAAGGTTCACCGTTGCCTTTGTAGCCTTCCCATATCAAATCAGGCATATCTTTCATCTGTTCAGCAGAAACAAACACAGTGTTGTTAGACATGGCACGTTCAATAGGAATATCTCCTAAGTCCCATCGCTTAGCCATTAAATAATCTTCATCATCTAAAGACCCTACTGCAATCTCTGCGCTTCTGCGAACGTTACCAGCTACAACTATAGATCCAATAATGTTCATACAATCTAAAACTTCAACTGAAGTTAGGGTACGTCCAACTGCTTCATCTAAAACTTTACATATTTTTTCTATACCAGATATAAGAATCTCAGGACCAGACGCAGTTCCACCAAATGTTTTTATCGGTACACCAGCTTTTCTAACTAAATGGGTTGCGTAAGTCATCGTGGTCGGATTATCGTCATCTCCTAAGTAGCATTCAAAAACTTTTCTTATTACCTCTCCCCAGCCCTCTCTTTTATCAGGAACTATATAATCTGCATCGTTAGCATCGCAGTGCTCAACCCAAGCGTTACGAACAACGCCAAGTCTTTCAGGAGCATTACAAGAAAATCCTACTCCCCCACCAAGCATAAGCCGCTCAACAGACCAAGAAAAATCAGATGGTTTTTGCACGTCAACAAACCAACAGTTAACAAGGCTATCACCACCTAAACGTTTGTTATTATCTGTGCCTAATTGCCAAAGCATTCTTCCAGCAACACAACCCCTAAGATTGAATATGTAATCATAAAGCCTGTTAGCTTCATCTTCTGTAAGGCGTGCACCTATATCTTGAGCTCCATTTACTACACGTTGAACGGTCTCATGCCACTCTTCTGTCCGTACTATGCTATCAGACTCTAAATCAAAAAACGGTCTAGCATACGTTCTTTTATAGGTAACATAGCCTAGTCCATTGAATCCCCAAGGCGGCATTTTTTCTGAGTAGCTTGCGGCGTGGTCGTCTGATATTCTGAAATTTTTCACGTTCTCTCCTGAAATAGAACTAGCTGGCATTGCTAGTCCGTGATTGATTATGATGGGATTTAAGTATTCTAAGATACTTATCTAATTAAAAAATGTCAAGTCGTTTGGAGACTTAACATTTTTCATGATAGCATAGAAAATTCTTTTTGTCAAATCGTAATGTTTGCTAATTTCCTTGCTAATTCAACTTGACCACAAAGGACCAAAAACAATCCTGCGGCTTCTTCTTTTATTTCAATGTAAGCGTCACCAAAAATGTCAATCCGAGTAGAAAATAAGCCAACCTCACAAAGGCTGCGTAAACAATCTACATACTCTAAATCAGACGTAAAAAATAACTCTTCCTTCTCAGCGATCTCTCTTAGTTCTAATATTTTAGCACTTAAAGAATCTTTTGTCAATACCGACTTTATCAGATCTACAGCAGTGTTTTCCCAGAACCCAAACAAAGATAAAGAGGGTCTAACTGTTTCGTCTTGCATCAGCGAGCCTCTTCTTGTAGACAAACACATAGCCGCATCAAGAGCGGCATCTTCTTCTCCGTGGATTGCTAAAAATAACACGCTGTTGTCCGCAAGCCCTATCGCTTCTAGAACTTGCTTATCCTTACGAGAATCTACTAAACAATACTCGCTAGCTAAAGAAACAACCTTCTCAGCGTTCTTAAAATAAAAATTATCTTGACCAAACTGAACAACAGAATTAATGTGTAACATTAAATCCATCCGTGAATCTTTAATCACACCTTCGTTGTCTATTAAGAAAAATAGGAGATTCTTTATTCCCACAACAGCGTCAGGGTCAACAGTAAGTAAAGATTTAATGTCGTCTGACGACCACGATTCAAAGCTATCAAAGTCGTCATCTTTTTCCATACTAATAGTATATAAAAAAGAAAAGCCCCCCTGCCCGAAGGCAGGGGGTCTAAACTTTAGGACCGTTTAAGTCGGTCTGACTAACTAATTCCTAGGTTTAGCTAGGAGCAGCGTCAAATGTGACTTTCACAAACGATTCTGGTCGCTTGACAGCAAGTGCCAAACGTTCTTCAGCCAGAACAACGATAGCATT
>CERT01069616.1_pt1 | contig 14113 bp, 18 predicted proteins | sample 530691 | NCBI WGS metagenome assembly CERT01 (sample SAMEA2620861, study PRJEB7988) | marine metagenome | biome: marine biome (ENVO:00000447); feature: surface water layer (ENVO:00002042); material: "saline water (ENVO:00002010), including plankton (ENVO:xxxxxxxx)" | depth 5 m
TTATTATGTACAGGATGGAATTCGTACATCAAAGCTTCCATACATCTTAAATTTCTATCTTTTGCAATACAAAATAATTCTGTAGCTTCTTCTAAATCCATTGTAAATGTTTTTTCCATTAAAAGATTTTTTCCTGACATTAGAACTTTTTTGCCCCATTCAAAATGAAGAGCAGGAGGTAGTGAAACATATATCATATCGACATTACTTTTTAATATATCGTTATATGTATATGGTTCTGCATCAAATTTGTTACACCAATTTCTAGCCTTTTCAATATCTCTAGAAGCAATTGCAATAAGCTCTATACCTTTAACTTGCTTTATTGCAGGTATAACACAACGCTCTGCTATTGATGAGCAACCTATAATTCCTACTTTTATCATTTCTTATTCTTTTGCAAAAACAACGATTCATTATAATATGACGCTATAGTAAGTAGAGTTCTTGCTTCTATTGTTACTGCACACTTAAGTCTTGTTAAATACTTTAATTGATATAACGTTATCCAAGCAGCACCATCTTGAAACGTACCAATATCTATATTGCTATTTGAATCTTGTAAAAATAACATATATCTATTTTTCTGCTCCATAAATCTACCACCTTCCTCAGATTGATAACTATCGTATACAACAGTTAAATCTTCAATTAAATCATTTATTATTGAATCTTCTGTATCATGATTTATTATTGAAGGTCCTACTTCTGGTCCGTTCCATGAAAAATCTTCTTCTATTTGCTGTACAAATACATGATATATTTCATTTATTTCTTTTAATATAAATGCATATACCTTTGGAACATTATCTTTTACAATAGGTTGGCACCATGATGATACTTCTCTTGAACCTATTGAGGCTTTTACTGCCATAACTTCGAATTCTTTATTTTTGTTACTTTTTATTGTTGTAGAAGTTCGTTTCCATTCCTTAGATAATTTTTTTAGTGGAAGCAGACTTTGTTCTATTACAGACTGTTCTTTCATATTTCTTGCCCATCTTACAACATCAGCTGTTGACCACATTGCATTTTCATCTGATAGTGATGAAATAATTAAATCTCTTTCAAAATGTGTTAAGCTAGGAAAATATGTAAAATCTATTTCACTTCTTTTTAGAGGCTCGCCAATAAAATCCATAGTTGATAATACAGACCTTGTGTCCATATTGATATAGTGCTCGCCTGAAAGTAGTGTTCTTATATCTGAAAGACTATACCATTGAAAGTCTTCGCTTATTATTTCAACATCATCGTTGTGTGAATGTATATTATCATTTGCTTTTTTATAAAACTTAAATCCGTGTTCTGATTGAAAACCTTTTGATACTATATTAGAAAATCCATCAGGATTATCTTTGAATTCCCATAAATAAGGTATTGACTTGCCTTTATGTACTCCTGTATAATTACTTTTTGTTGCCTGTACTGTTGGTGATAACTGCACAGCATTGAAATTACCTGGCTCTATTTTTGTTTGAAGCAACAATTCCAAACTTCCTGAATTATTTCTTGACATTATACCTAATATTCCTTGTTCAGGCTGGTCTATTATAGGTTGAATTCTAACTTTACCTGTATCTTTTTCTTTTGCTCTACCACATTTTATACTAAAAAACTTACCTGTATCATGAACGATATCTCCTGTTTCTTTTTTCTTAGTCCATTTTTCCATATCGCTGAATTTTATTTTTGAAATATTAAAATCCATTTCGTTTCTTTTATTTTTAAGCATATTAACAAGGCTTTCTAAATCAGACTTGCGAGTATAGCTTTCTAAAAATGTATGTAATATTTTTTTCATAATTTATATCCAAAATATTTTAAGTGCGGAATCAGTTTTGTAAACAATAAATCTAAATCGATATCGTGATTCTTAAAAAACCCATCGTATATTTTATATCTTCTTTTATATAACTCAATTTGATTTTTATCTAATTTTTTATATCTTTTTGCAAGCCTGTCATTTCTATATCTTGATACATATTTTTTCATATCTTCTATATAATCTATTTCTATAAAATTACATATTTCTTTTATTGTTTTTTCAAAATCTAATATTATATCTTCAAGCTTTACTGTCATAATTCTTTCAGGATAATTTTTTGTAATAAATTCATGAATTATCTGCATCCAATTTATATCTTCAAAACATCCATCTTCTGTTGCATCATCTGATAGAACACCTGTATCATTTCCTGGTTGACCTCTATATATTTTTGATAGTGAGCAATCTCTTAAATCTCTAATTGTCCATAATATTTTCAAGTGTTTATTAGAATCTAAAAGATTTCTAACTTCATACTCATAATTACTTATATAATGAGTATCAGTTTTACTTAAATAGTTATCCCATTCAATCGTACCTCTTCGATATACAGCTTTGTCTTCAGCTGGGTCTGTTGCAACTAATTTATCAGAAGCTCGTAAAATTTCTAATAACATATTTGTTCCAGTTCTACCGCAACTTGTAATTAGTACACTCATATTATTTTCCGTACATTTTTGTGCTACCTTGTTTATATAGTTTTTGTAGCTTTCCGTCTGTTACCATATCGTTTAATGACTCATCAATTTCTTGTATCAAATCATTTCTTTGAGAATTTGCAATGTTTGTAATTCTGCATGCGTCTGCTATTTTTTTATCTGACGCAGTTTTATCACGTTTTACATCTTCTGCCATCCAAATTCTTATATTTACTATTGTAAGTTTATCTATTAAATTTCCTATAGTGTCTGCCATTTTATTTCCCTATTATTTCAAATGAAGGACAAGGTACAATAAACTTACCTCCATTTTCTAAAAATTCTGATTCTCTTTCTACAAATTCTTTTATAAAGTGCCACGGTAATACTAATAAATAATCAGGATTTGCAGCTCTCATTTCTTTTTCCGAAACAATTGGAATATTTGTACCTACTGTATATTTTCCAAATTTTGCAGGACTTCTTTCTGCAATTGCAGTAATGTCTTCTGATGTTAATCCATAGTATTGAAGTAAAGTATTTCCTTTTGTAGATGCTCCATAACCGTATACTTTCTTACCTGCAGCAACTTCTTTTCTAATAAAGTTTACAGTTTGAGATTTCATTTCTTCTAATTTATTTCTAAAATTATTCCAAATATCACTACTTGATATATCTAAATTATTATTTTCATAATTAAGAATAGAATCAATTCTAAATTTACATACGTCTCTTAAAGGTGCAGTTCCAAAAGATGTTGGTGCTGCTTCTTTTTTCTGTAAATATATTCTACAACTACCTCCATTTGTATCATTTAGTGAGCAATCTACAATCTTAAAACCGTGAGGCTCAACTAGTTTTTTTATACTATTAAGAGAAAAATAATATACATGTTCGTGACAAATATTATCAAAAGCCATTTGTTTTACCATTAAAGGTGTATATGATAATTGTATTACCCAAACTCCATTATCTTCTAATATTTCATAAACATCATCAATAAAAGGAGCAGGATTGTCAAGGTCATAAAACATTGCTATTGTAGTTATTACTTTACATTTTCTGTTTGAATATTCTGTAGATTCATAAGCTTTTTTAGAAAAATAATCTTGTACAACAGTGTCTGCTAATCCTGAGGATTGTTCCAAATACGAATCCTCAACTGGGTCTATTCCTATTTTTATAAACTCATTAGGTATAAACTTAAACATAGTTCCATCATTACATGCAATATCTAACCATATATCATTTTTCTTATAATTTATTCTACTACTTACTTCTTCTGCAATATTTCGTAATTGATTTGTCATTGAAAGATTTGTTCCTGACCTATACCAATATTTACCGTACATTTTATCTGGGTCAACAACTGACGTAAGTCTTGGTGCTCCAATATTATCATCCATTATCATAGTCAATGAAGCTTTTTCTCTATCTTCATATTCTTTTTCATTGTTAGTATCTAAAAAATCAGAAACGTATAGTTCCCCTAAATCTAAAATTTGTTTTTTCATTCTTTAACCTCGTATATAAAAATCGTTAATTTTCCATCTGGCATCTTTTATATAACCAAATTTATTTAAGTGTTCTTCAATATTATAATCATTGTAATTATTTTCTACAACTAATAAATCTATATTCCAATAATCCAAATCAAGACCTTTTAACACGTCCAATTCAGTACCTTCTGTATCTATTGAAATAAAATTTATGTCTCTTGAAAATTCTTGCTGTTTTAATATTGTATCAAGTTTCATAACATCAACTTCGATTTGATATTCTTTGTTTATCAAACCTCTATCATTATGCTCATCAACTAATCTATTATCAGGTCTTAATCCACTTACTGACGACATAATATTATGAACGCCTATATCAAATATTGTAAACGGTAATTTTTCTAAATAATCATTATCGCCACATGCAACTTGTATAACTTTTTCTCTTGTTTCTTTTGCAATTTTACAATATTCTGGATTCGGCTCAATACATAAAGTTTCCCAACCTTTATTTTCAAAATATAGCGTATTAGAACCTCTAGTACCATTTGCAACTCCAACCTCAATACATTTACCTTTTTCTATATTATTAAAATAAAGTTCAATTATAACATCTGTATTGAATTGACCAAAGTAGCCTTCTTTAGGCTCTCCTAATTTTCTTTTATTTCTGTAATTCATTTTTAGTTCGGGTTCTGTTCTTCATAATCCATTCCTTCAATTAAAGGTCTTATATGAAGTTTTTTACGTTTAGGTTTATCTTTTTCTTCAATATATTTTAATACCAAATTTACATCTTCATCACTAACTGGTGTGTCGCAACCATAAGGTCTAGGTAATTTCCATCTCGGTATAGCTTCACCTTTTCTATAAACATTCATAGCTTTGAATATATTATCAGGACCTTCAAGCAATATTACATTTGCACCATCATGATAAGATTCAAAAAAATTATCTTCCTCAAATTGCCATGCCGACCAATGAGGCTTTAGATATTTTTGAAAATAATCTTTTCTCCATATAGAAGGATGTAATGTTGTTCTCCATTGAGCTCTTTGTTTCATTTTTATCAAACCTGGTTTATATGGTTCACATTTGTCACGAAGGTGTGAATCCAATATAGCTTTTGATGCATTGCCTGATTTTATTTCATCTTCCAATAGTTTCATTTTATCTAAATCTACTTCTCCTGTTAACATCATATCTTCTACTGTTACTACAAAATATTCATCTTCTATACTTTCTATATATGGTATTAAAGGCGTTGTCCATTCTCTGCCAAAATCATCTTGATTTCCTAGTGAAACAAAGCTACAATTATCAGGAAGTTTAGGTACATTTTCTGAACTAAAACCTAAGTATACTATTTCATTTCCTGGCCAGTATTTGTTCAATAATAGATGGTGAGGTTCAATAAGATGAACGTAATTGTCTGATGTTGTTACTAATATTTTCATTTATTTAATAATTCTAAATCATTTTTTACCATTCTTTCAACCATTTCATTGAATGATACCTTAGGTTTCCAATTTAATATTTTTTTTGCCTTTGAACAATCTCCTATAAGAGTATCAACCTCAGCAGGTCTCATAAATCTCGGGTCTTGTTTTATATAAGGTTCCCAATCGTCTATACCTACACATTTGAATGCAGCATCTAAAAAATCTCGAATAGAATGGCTTTCTCCTGTTGCGATTACATAGTCATCTGGCTTGTCTTGCTGTAGCATCATCCACATTGCTTCTACATAATCAGGAGCATATCCCCAATCTCTTTTAGCTTCAAGATTTCCTAAAGTAATATATTCTTCAAAACCGTGAACTATTCTTGCAACACCATCAGATATTTTTCTTGTAACAAATTCCAAACCTCTTCTTTCTGATTCATGATTAAAAAGAATACCGCTACATGCAAACATATCATATGATTCTCTATAGTTTTTAGTTATCCAGTGTCCATATAACTTAGCAACACCATAAGGACTTCTAGGATAAAAAGGTGTAGTTTCTTTTTGAGGTGTTTCTGTAACCTTACCAAACATTTCTGATGTTGAAGCTTGATAAAATTTTACATCATCTCCATTATTTCTAGAATATTCTCTTATAGCCTCTAACATTCTTAATGTACCTAATGCGTTAACGTCACTTGTCTGCTCAGGAATATTCCAACTTTCGCCTACAAATGATTGTGCTGCAAGATTATATACCTCATCAGGTCTAGTATCTTTTAGACATCTTAACAATGAATTTTGGTCTGTTAAATCTCCATTAAGAAATTCAATATTATTTTCTATATGTTTTATATTGACTCGATTTTTTATAGAGCTTCTTCTTTCTACACCATATACAATATAATTTTTACTTAATAGAAATTCTGCAAGATAGCTACCATCTTGACCTCCTATACCTGTTATCAATGCTTTTTTCATATTATTCTACCGTTTTACAATTCTTAAATAAATCAAATTCTCTTAAATCTGGATAATAAGGTTCATTTTCATATGAATCCTCATTTGGAATATCTTCCTTATGTGTTGGATAATTTGCCATAAGTGTTAAACCTCTTGCTGCTTGCTCTGGTGTCATATAAGCATTCCATCCTATTGTTTTTATATTGTCTTCATGCATTACAACTTCATTTCTACCTTCATATCTTGCCTGTTTTGCAAATATAACCAGCTCTTTATCATCAGTCAAAATCATACCGCCTTTTCCTATAGGAAGATGTTTTTTAATATGAAATGATAAGCACATAATTGAGTTTTTAATATACATATTCGACGTTAGTCTTTTTGCCGCATCCCAAAGCGGATAAGGTTCTAATTGATAAATACCTGACCATTCATAGTCTCTAAATTTTACAGTTCCACCTGCATGTATTATTGATTGAGGTACAGATAGATATGTTCTTGGAGGTATTGTCACTTCTTTAACATTAAGATATTTTGCAGCAATCATCAATGCATCAGTACAGCTATCTGTTGCGACAGCATATTTTGAACCACAATAGTCAGCCATTGTTTCTTCAAACATTTTTACTATTTTATACGGATTGTGTCTCATTATCATCCTCTGGAAAAACCTCTATACATAAAACATTTTCATCATTTACCATAATCATAGTTCCGTCCTTACATTCAAATTTAGAAAACTGACCTTGCTTTAAGCTATCTGTTCTTATACCGTGAAATGTTCGTTTCACACCTCCAACAAAATGTATTATTTGAGTAACGTATTCACCTTTTTCGATTATTGTAGATTTTAAGTTTATCATTTTATTTCCTTATGTTATAATATAACAAATTTTTCCGACATTTTTATTATTTTTTTTGCCCAATTAGTTCTTGTTAAATTTTTAACTTTTTCTTTTCCATTTTTTGCAATGTCTGTTCTTTTATCTTCATTTTCAAGATAATATTTTATTTTTGATTGTAAGTCTTCATCGTCTTTATATATTATTAAATCTTGTCCATCAATTAAATTTGTTAATTCTCTACCTTCCCAATCATCTGTTAATAAAAATCCTCCAGCTGCAAGTATTTTATATATTCTATCAGAAGCGCATCCATCTGTACATATATTCAGATTTATTTTTGATTTTCCAACCTCGATTGAATGTTGAGAACCATAGGCCGTTGATATTATTTCTACATTATCTAAGCGCTCTAACAACTCTTTTCTATTACCATATATATTACCAATAAATGAAATATCATATTCTTTTTTTACTTTTTGCTCAATATCAATAGTTTCATCATAACCTTCACAGACATAAAAGCATTTATCTTTTACAAACTTATTTGCCAAATTCAAAGTTTTCTTTTTATCAAAAAATGCTATATCACTACAAATTGTTTTTTCTAAAAACTGACCTGTAAATGTTTGTAGTGGGTCCATAAACCAAAATATAATTTTAGCATTATTGTTTTTTCTAAAAGAATCTATTGAATATTTAGATAACCCATTTCCTTTTGATATAAGTAAAATATCATATTCATTTTCTATATTTGATAATACCTTGTTAAAGTTTTTAATTTCTCTATAACTAAACTCGTCAACTTGATGGCCTAGTTTTCTTAAACAATCTCTTTGAGAATTATTAGTCGAGCCTTCTGTAAATACACCTAAGAATAATATTTTCATTTTGTTGCCTCTTCATATATTCTTTTTAGTGTTTCATGTGTCTTATTACTTATAAATTTTAATAGGTCTTGTCCTTTATATTTACTAAACCAATCTTCATATGTACACCCATTTCTATTATCTGTAATTATTTTAAGCTCTAATATTTTTGATTCAATTAGCAATCTACAGCATGACTCAAATGCATGAGAAAAAAATACGATACCTTTATATTTACAAAGTCTGTCAATAAGTAATTCCCAACTTGATTTATACAAGATATCGTATTCAAAACCTTCTCGTTCACAAAGAGCTATAGCTTTGTCTTGCCTCTTTCCTGGTATTATTGCGTATCTGTCAATTTTGTCTTGGCCAATCCAACTAGAAAGATAGCCTAGTTGACCTTCTGAAAATTGTGTACAGCCTAAGCTTTCTATATTATTTATTTCTAAATGAGCGTTCATTATCTCCATCTGCTTTGATGTTAAACAAAAAACCTTTTTAGCGTTTTTGTAAAAATCTTTATTTACTACTTCTGATTTTGGTGCTATAAAACCAGGATAATCTACAGTATTTCTGTTTCTTACATATTTCTGGTCTCTTTCTATTATTATATAATTTTTATTATATAAATAATGTTTATTCTCTTCAGATAAGCCTACAAAGTTAGAAATTATAAAAGTGTCAGCCTTATGTATGGTCGGGTCAAAGTTTTGACTTTTTACAGTTTTTATATCTACACGCTTGTTTTCTAAAAAATTGATAACAACATCATCTGAAAGTTCAGCACCTCCGTTAAACTCTTCTAAGAAAAAATCTGAAATATAAATTATTTTCATTTAGACATTCCTATTTGGTATATAATGGTCTTCTATATCTTCATCAAATTTATAATCTATCAATTGTACTAATTGCATTTTATTTAAGAATAAAGTTCTATAACTATTATTATATAATTTTTCCATATTTACTGCTAGCTTACTATAATAAAATCTATTTGACGACTCTTTCATAATTAGCTTTGGTATAATTAAACCTCTTTTTCTAAATTTTGGTATAATTCTTACACCAGTCTGTCTTGCTAACTCATTGAATCTTATAGTTGAAAATTCATTTAAGTTAAGCACATGTACCTTACCTCTAAATTCAGGGTTCAATATAAGAAACATATAATCTTTTATCTTATCTTCTAAATTTCTATATCTATTCTGTATTATCATACCTTTTTGTAGTTGATGTTTTGGTATAATTGCAGCTGATTGCTTGAAAGTAAGATGTTGATTAAAATAATTCATTATATATTTCCTAAACTAAAACCACTTATGTTTTTTGCAGCCTGTAAAAAATCAACAAAATATTTTGCATTATCCATATCTAATTTAGATTCAAAATCTATATCTTTCGAATACTCCTCTTTTTCTTCTTCTGTTAATTCCTTGATTTTTGCATAGCACCATTTTATTACTTCTTTTCCTTGTGTTTCACCATTTTCTGATGTTGCAATAACTAAGCCTGAAGGGAAAAGCATTTCTTTACTGGTTCTTATTGTTGAAGGGTACCAATATGATTCTCCATCGTTATATCTTAAATCTTTTATTATATCTGGCATATTTTCTTCATAAGCCGATATATCAAAATCTGAATATTTTTTGTGGTTTAGTGGATATTCATTTGTATAATATCCCGAACTTAAATCCATTTTTGATAAGCCGTTTTTACCATCATGTTCTTCAAGTACCATTTCTTTTCCTGTAATAGGACTGGTTGTCCATGTTCCTTTATTATTCATATGTCTGCAACTCCTCTAATTTAGGTATTTCGTAATCAAAACTAGGTAAATTTTCATTTAATATACTTTCAAATTCTTTTGTCATAGCGTCTAATGAAAAATTATCTTTCATATATTTTGTCTGCTTTCTTGTTTTTTCTAAATGTCTTTTATAGTTTTTATGTACATCTTTTATAAGTCCAGATGCATAACCATAATCAACAGTAAACCATTGTGATTCTTCCATAATTACATCTTTCCATACAGCAGATTTGTCTACTTGATTAAGAGTTCCTGGTAACATTAATCCGTGTGCAGAAAGAAAATCTTTGTGACCTGACCAATCAGAAGCTATAACAGGCTTACCTGTAACACTAAATTCTGCTAATGGTCTACCATATCCTTCACCTTTTGTAAATGATAGCATTGCTTTTACCTTTGGATGATTATATAATCCATTAAGCTCGTCTTTTTCTAAATCACCATGTAAAAAATAAATATTAGGCAAATCATTATTTGGAAATGAATTTTTTATTGCATCAATTTTCTCAATAAGTCTCATCTCTTCAACAACTGAAAATCCTGCACCTGATGTTTTTAATATTAAAGCAGGTCTATTTCTTTTAGCTAATTTTCTAAAAGTTTCTAAAAATACTGAAATTGTCATACCTGTATCTTTTCTATCTTGACCCATAGCTCCATCAAGCCAATGTCCACAATATAAAAAGCAAAAATCTTCAGGTATACTATCTATTGTTTCTTTAATAGTTTTTGGTATTTCGTTTGTTTTGTTAAAAAATTCTAAATCGAGACCTTCAAATAAAACTTCTATAGAATTTTCAATTTCTAACTTTCCTAATAGATTACCTTGTTGGTCTTTTTTATCATAAGTAGAACGTTCCAAAGTATATTTTGAATGCTTTGAAGGTACAATAACTAAATCCATTCTATTACATCCTTCGACCCATTGAGGTGCTGCTTGGGTAGTTTCAATACCTGCTGTTATTCCAATATTATATTTTCCTACTTTTTGGAATTCATTTGGTACTGTTACCTGAATCCAAATATCAGGCTGTTCTTGCATTGGCTGAGTCATTATCAATTTGTAAATATCTAAATCATCATTTGTCAATGAATTTCGTGGACATCCACCCCACGGTTGGTCCATAATTTTTATATCAAATCTATCCATTGCAATAAGACTTCTTATCAAGTCTCTTGAATGGTCGCCATATCCACTTCTACTAGAAGCTGGACAGCTTATAACTAATTTTGGTTTCATTATTTTAATGCTCCTATTGGGTATACTGGTTTTTCTTTATTCATGTCTATAAGTTTGTAAGATTGTCTAGACTGAAAGCTATCAAAGCATGAGTCTATTGCATGAATCATTGCATTACACATACCCTTTTGTGTAAATCCATTTTCTATAGCCCATTTTCTACCAGCTAAACCTTTGCTTTTTCTTTCTTCTTTACTCATATTATACCAATATTCTAAACCTTTTTGTATATCATCTATCGAAGGCCTTGAATCATAAATGTATGGAGTTGGAGGTGAACCTTGTAAACTTAATTGAGGATACATTGGATATGTCCATTCTCCATGCTCTTTTGATATAAGCCCTGTACTATTACTTGGTACGTCTTCTGTAAAATGTTTTATAGAAAGTTCTTCGCCTTCAACCTTGAATCCCATTTGGTCTTGTAAACCACCTAATACAGTTGCTATTGTTGGAACTCCAGACATTAAAGCTTCCATGTGACTAAGTCCAAATCCTTCAGCTGATGATGGATTACAGCATACATCGGCAGAATTATACAAGAAATTCATTATATTAGGTGCAACCTTTGCATTACTAAATATAATATTTCTTCCAGGTGCAATTACGTTTGCAACTTTAGGTAAATCTGTACCGTGTTCATCTACTGGGTCTGTGTGTAGTACAAGTGCACATTTTTTACCGCCGTCATCTAATTTTTCTGTAAATGCTGAAAATGCAGATATTAAATCGGATATACCTTTTCTTCTTATATTTCTACTATTAAAGAATGCAACAAATTCAAAATCTCTATTTCCTAGTAAATCTTTTTTAACTTTTAGAAATTCTTCGTTATTTTCGTCTACTGGAAAAAATTCTTTTTCATTTATACCGTGTGGTACATAATTCAAGTCGACACCTTCTACTCTAGGCTTTCTTTGACAAACATGTTTATTTATATTATATGTCTGTTTTGATATTGCCATTAAAGCATCGCAAGACTCATAAAACGGTTCGTTCCAATGAGGGAATGGTAAATCATCCCAAATATTATAATACATTAAAGGTGTAGTGTCTCTTAATTCATGCTCCATTGCATATAACCAACCCCAAAATCTTGGGTCTGTAAAATGCATTACTGCATCACAATTTTCTATAGATTGAACTTGTCTTAATACGTTTTGGTCACCATAACCATTTACAGGGTATAATCTACATACAGCATCTTGTACACCTGTTTGTTTTCTTAAATCATTAGATAAATCAGATACCTTACCAAGTTCTGGATGTGATATTGCACCTGCTAATTGAATCCAATCATATTTGTGTAATGTACCGGTAACAATTGCTCGTGACATTGTTCCTACACCTGAATGAACTCTTATATCATCTGATAATAGTAATATTTTCTTTTTTGCCATTTGTCGTAACCTTCTCTTTTATTGTTTTTCTAAAACTTTTATTGTTAATAAATTCGTCGATCGATACATGTACTAACTGTCGAAATGTAATTTTTTCGTCAATTGACATTTTCTTAAAATTATTCCAAGAATCTTCGTCAACTTTAACTGATGTTAATTTTTGTTTTGCCATAACTAATTCTCCTGTTCAATATATAAATATATACTTATATATTTTTATTACGAAATAATTACGACTTTTTTATTTATTTTTTTTGCCTCTTTAATTGTATGCTCCGCTCCTTTTGATGCTGCTCCATTTGGTATAAAAGCTATTATATAATCTGAATATGATACAATCATTTTATTTCTATGAAAAAAGTTCTTAGGGGCATATTTTTTCCCGTAGTAATTTTCTGATAATGCTGAATAAAGGTTTTTAGGTGTATGTGCTGGATTGAATTCAATATAATTGCAACCTAGCTCTATTGCATACTTTTTTGCATACTTATCTGCACCATTTTCACAGCCTCCTGAAACAATTGTTAAATCATTAAATTTTTGCATTAAAGAAAATATTGTATCTTTAACTTTTCTAAAATTTTGATATTCTCTACTTCCAATTATTGCAATTTTCATGCTGCAACTCTATTTTTAGGTGGACATAAATCATGTCTAGTTTTGAAAGGACAGTATGTACAACCTGTTTTATAAGCTGGATAATTACCTTCTTTATTTCGTTTACCATCTTTTGTAAATGCATTTGAAATAAACTCGTTTAATAACTTTGTTGTTTTATTCATAGAAGGCTTTCCTGCAGGAGGTAAATATGTTTGTATTCGCCTTTGAGGAAAATCTAAATTCTTATATAGTTTACGTTTTACAATAAAGTATTCCAAATCTATAAGACTTTCATCAACATCATATTGTTTTGAAAAATATCTTTTATATAATCTTAATTGGTCACCTTCTGCTTTTTTCTTTTTAGGTTTCCAACCATAAATAGATGTTTTAATATCTATAATTTTTAATCTGTCACCTTCCTTTAGAACCAAATCTGCAAAGCCCATAACCATTAACTTGTCGTTGTTTTCTACCTCATGTAATATAGGCATTTCTATACCTACCAATTCTGTATTTTTTTTAGAAAAATATGCTCCACGCTTTCTTTTGAAATAGTCTAATATTTCTATACCGTCTAAATAAAATTCTTCCATTTCTTCCTTGCAGCTAAAATGCTTGCCGTCAAACTCCTTTACACGTAACGTATATTCTGCTGACATATTATCTGATAACATCTTGTGTAAATCTAGTTTATCAGCTGATACTATAGAATCATTATACATTATATGTATATATTTTTGAAGTACCTCGTGCATTGCAGTACCAAAAACCAAAAACATATTAGGTTCAAAATCTCGTATTTTGTCTAAATATGCAAGCTTCCATTGCAGAGGACAACTTTTATACATATTTAATTGACTATAAGATATTGTTGTCTTGCCTTGCTTTCTTGCTTGTATTGCCAAATCTTTTGGTGTTTTTATTGTCATTATTATACTACTAATATACGCAAAATTTCCGAGATAAAAAAATTA
>CERT01011153.1_pt1 | contig 14111 bp, 13 predicted proteins | sample 530691 | NCBI WGS metagenome assembly CERT01 (sample SAMEA2620861, study PRJEB7988) | marine metagenome | biome: marine biome (ENVO:00000447); feature: surface water layer (ENVO:00002042); material: "saline water (ENVO:00002010), including plankton (ENVO:xxxxxxxx)" | depth 5 m
CTTTGATCGTAGTAACCCCGCCAAGAATCGTTTCCTTTCCGTCAGAAACAACAAGTTTTTCGGAGACGTTAACCGCTCCATCTTCGTCAATGTACATCCTGACGTTCTCGCCTTGGTTAAAATTAACGACATCTGTGTTATTAGACGGGTCAGTAGGACCAAAGTTAAAACTACCACCTGGGCCAGGAACACCACCACCACCGCCAAGGGAATCTTTTAGTTCGCCTGAAACAGAAAGAACTAAGTCTGGAAATGATACCTTGTAGTTGTCTGTGTCTTGACCTCCAGCATCCCCGCTGGATATAATATAATGTACTTTGGAGTCTTGTGTGCCTTGGAATGAATCAAATTCTGAAATCTTTTTATCTGCCATAATATGATCTATTACACATATATTGGCGGATAATATATTATTAATCAAACAAGATCAAAAACAATTTCATCATCTTTTAGGCTAAAAAGAAAATTCTGCTCAATATCAGAAGAGTTTTTATAATAAAAATCGACTATTTTGTCTTCTATTTCAGAATGAATTAGTCTTTTTAGAGGGCGAGCACCCATTTTTTCAGAAGAAGCTCTTTCGCAGATAGAATCTATTGCAGAAGGGTCAAAATCTATGCTTATTTTTTTAGATTTTAGTTTTCTTTTTAATGAAGATATTTCTTTAGCAAAAATTTTGATAAGATTATCCTTTGATAAATGATTAAATACTATAACCTCATCTAACCTGTTAACTAATTCAGGACTAAGGGATTTTCTGGCTAAATCTTTTATTTTAGAATTGTTGTCTTCACTGTTAGGAGCGAATCCTAAGGTCGATTTGGAGGTTAGATCAGAGCCAATATTACTCGTCAATATAATAATACAATCTTTGAAATAAACAGTAGTTCCAACATTATCTTCTATTTCGCCCTCTTCTAAGATTTGAAGAAGAAGTTGCTGAACAGTAGGGTCGGCCTTTTCAATCTCATCAAAAAGAAGAACGCAGTGAGGATTTTTTTTCATATATTCAACAAGCACCCCGCCCTCTTCGTAGCCGACATAGCCAGGAGAAGCTCCGATTAATTTTGATGCAGAAACTTTTTCTGAATACTCAGACATATCAAATCTAAACAAGTTCTTTTCAGAGCCAAAATAATGCTTTGCGATCATTTTAGCGCTCCAAGTCTTACCCACACCAGAAGACCCAAGAAAAAGAAAAGAACCGATGGGCTTGTGATTATCTTTGAGTCCAATTTTTGAGCGCAAGATAGATCTAGACATACAAGAAACGGCTGAATCCTGATTGATAATATCCCTAGATAATTTTCTTTTTAAGTTCATGGTGTTTTTATCTTTTTCATGAACAAGATTTTCTTTAGGGATTTTCGCCTTTTGAGAAATAACAGTAAGCACATCGTCTATAGAAACATTGTCCATAGGTTTAGCTCGCCATGAATTCATTAAGCTCTCATGCTTAGCGATCAAGTCTTCCTCTTCTTTTATCGTGTCAGGCCGAGAAGTTTCAATGATATTATACAATTGACTTTCAACCTCAATTAATTCAGCGGGAGGAGTAAGATTCCTTATCTTAACCTTAGTTCCAATATCATCCATTACATCGATAGCCTTATCGGGAAATCTTTTATTTGGAAAATATAAATCGCAAAGATCAATGATTTGTTTTAATAATTTTAAATTGTATTTAACGCCATGAAAAGATTCATAGGACTTTTTAATGCCCTTTAAGATTTGATAAGTTTCTGTAGTGCTTGGCTCACTGACTTGAACGCATTCAAATCTTCTCGTCAAAGCATGGTCTTTTTCTATGTTCTTTTTGAATTCAGAAAATGTTGTGGCGCCTATAAGCTTGATTTCGCCACGAGCAAGCTCGGGTTTCAAAATATTAGCTGCATCTAATGCTCCTTCAGCACTCCCCGCACCAACCATAGTATGAATCTCATCGATGAAAAGAATAATATTAGGATCTTTCTTGCACTCAGAAATTAATGTTTTTATTCTTTGTTCAAACTGGCCTCTATACTTTGTTCCAGCTATCATAGACGAAAGATCAACAGCATAAATTTGCTTGTCGCTCAAAAAAGGAGGAACTTTTCCTTCAACAATAGAAGAAGCAAGGCCTTCTATGATTGCAGTTTTCCCAACTCCAGGCTCGCCCAGCAGTAAGGGGTTGTTCTTGTTTTTTCTGCATAAAATTTCACAAACACGATTAATCTCTGCTTCTTTGCCTATAATTTTACCAATTTTACCTTCATTAAAAAGAGCGTTAAAACTTACGCAAAAAGTATCAAGTATGCTCTCTGGCTGAGATTGAGCATCAGGCGGAGAATTAAAAAGAGAAGGAAGTCTTGAATTAAAATTTCTTTCGGTAAGAGATTCTTCTTGGCTTTTTATTGAAACCACATAAGCCTGTATGACTTTATGGGGGGACACATCGTAAGCATAAAAGAAACTATAAAGAGGGCCATCTTTAATATTTAAAAGAGCAAAGAAGACATGCTCGAGGCAAACATAACTATTATCAATTTGTCTGGAAAAATGAGTTGCAGAAACTAATAGCTCGTTAAAGTCATCGCTATAAGTGCAATATTCAGGAGCATCCTTTTCTTTAGAAAGAGCACAAAAAGATATAGTAAAATTCTTAACCTGTTCAACGCTAAAAGAGAAACTATTGACAAAACTACTGACAAAAGGATCTTCTAGTTCTAAAATAACTAACAGCAAATGGTCAGTAGTAACTTCGCTTGCGTTAAGAGACTGCGCAAAGTTTTTTGACTGAGCAATAATCTGCTGTACCTTAGGAGTGAAGTTAGGAGAAGTTTCCATTCCCATATAAATACACTCAACCTCCTAAATCTCGCAAATTCATATAAATCATTTCGTCAACCACCTTCATGTTGTTGACAAAAATAGCATCGCCATCTCGAGTTTTTTCACCATAAACAGTTACTATACTGTTCTCTTTAGGGACAGAATGAGTCTCAAGATAATTAGAGCATTTTTTCTCTCTAGCACTGTCACAAAGTATCGCATTAACCGTTCCGAATTCATCTTCAAGCTCTAATTTAATATAAAGGTTTCCGTTTCTAGATTTATCTTTCTTCGAAAATGCAACAGTAAATATATATTTAGATCTCTCTCTTGGCTCAATAGATTTAAAATGCAAGGAGTTCATAGGCTTGGAAGTATCATGGTCAAATACTTGGGATAATTGAGAGGAATAACTAAACCCTAATAATTGCTTTTCAAAATACCAATTCGCAAACTTTTGACTTCTACTATTTTTATAGTAGATCTTCTTGTAAGGCTCATATTTTTTCTTTAATGTATTGTATCGAGACTCTTTAATCAAAGGCTTATTATCATCTCCGACAATTGTAAAATTGCTATCAGTAACTCTTTTGAAAATTACAAAAAGATCAACATTGTCAGACTCAGAAATAGAAATAAAATTGCGCTTTTCTCTATCAGTTAAAATGTTAAACAACTGAGCCTCTAGAACTAACTTTGATCGATCTTCATTGGGGTCATCGCTTAAAGCTCCAGCTTGTATCAAGGCAGACAAGACGCCGATATTAAGACCAGCTTCTTTAGCCGCTAGGAAAAGTTCGAATTTTGTAGTAGTTTTATCATCTCTAAATTTTCTCAAAGCATTGAGCGATTTATCGCTAATACCCTTAATACTACTTAGGCCATAACGGATATTATTTCCTTCTTTCGAAAAATCCATGTTGGATTTTAATATGCTAGGCGGAAGCAATTTAATATTAAAGAAGGGCAACTCTTGGCTAATTTTAGAAACTTCGGCTTGAGGAGTCGGCTCAAATTTAGTCATCTTAAGCAAGGAAAGAAAAAATTCTTGAGGATGATTAAATTTTAGATAAACAGTCCATGAAGAAAGCGTTGCATATGCAAGACTGTGGGACTTATTAAAAGAATAGTTAGCACTATCTTCGGCAACTCTCCATAAAACGTCGCCAGCCTCAACGGGCAGATTATTTTCAGAAATTTTCTGATTAATTTTTTCCCTCCATGCTGGCATTTGGTCAACTTTCTTCTTGCCAACAATTCTCCTGAGCTGTTCAGACTCGTCAAGAGTGAATCCTATTTTAACAGCCATTTTCATGAGCTGCTCTTGATACAAGGGAATGCCTCCAGTATAAGATAGTACATCGTCAAATAATTCATGTTGACTTTGAAAATCCCCAGTTAACGCATACTCTTTGTACTGCTCAAGAAAGTCTAGGGCTCCTGGTCTAGCGATGGCAATAACAGCGCTAAGCTCTTCCAAACTCTTGGGCTTGATTTTTTTGCAAACATTAAAATTAGTGTGAGCTTCTATTTGAAACAATCCATGTCCATACTCTAATTCCGATAAAGGTAAATAAGGTTCCTTTGAATCGATTTTAATTTCAGAAGGGTCGATTCCTATTGAAGAGCATGCGTCATAAACGACGCTTAAAGTGCGAAGACCTAGTATGTCAAACTTAACCATGAGTTCTGCTACCCAATTCATGTCATAAGCGGTTACCGCAGAACCTTCGTTTGTAAGTTGCAAAGGGCAAATCTCATTAATTTTTTCCCTGCAAATAGCGATACCAGAAGGATGAACTCCACTATTTTTATTCAAACCTTGGAGCTTTTTTGCTATAGTGATTACATCTTTATTTGATTCAGCCCAATCCTTGAACTTATCGCTTTCATCAATAGCTTCATCGATAGGAGCAACTTTTCCGAAGTGCTTAGGGATTAACGCAGTAACCGAATTAATGTCTGCCTCTGAATAACCTCCAACTATCTTACCGCATTCTCGTATGCATAACTTACTGCTTAAGGTATTAAGAGTTAAAATTTTAGCAGTTCTTCCAGGGTATTTGTTTTCAATATACTCTATAACCTTATGCCTATGTTCATAAGCAATATCATTATCAATGTCAGCTAATAGACTTCCATCTAAATATGTAATTCCATCTTCTTCTATTTTTCTTGCACGACTTTGACTGACGAATCGCTCAAAAAATAAATCATACTTGATTGGATCAATTTTAGTGACATCAATTAAATAAAGAACAAGAGAACCAGCAGCACTTCCTCTTCCTGGCCCAGTAGTAATATCATTTTCGTGACAATAATTTAAGATATCCCAATTAAGCAGAATGTAATCAATAAAACCAAGATCTTTGAGAATCGAAAGCTCAGACTTAACTCTGTCGTAGTAGTCTTGCCTGTTTTTTTGTTGATCAATTTTTTTATCCTTTACGCCTTTAAGGCATAAAGATCTTAAGAAATCATAGTTAGAGGTATCTTTCGGAATACCTAATGATTTATAGTGATGGTCCTCTATGTCAATTTCAGGCAACCTAACACCTGGAGGAACGCATCCATCATACGGCTTAAAGGAAGATAAAAAACTTTTTTGCTTCGGCATGATTACAATTCTTTAATGCACTCATCTTTGCAATCATTTAGTATGCTGCCCCTTAACTTTATATCTTCAATTTCATGCAGGATATTAAAGTAATCTTCATAAGTTTCGTGAGTATTTAACTTATGCATAAGCTCTTTTGATTCATTGATTAAGTGTCTAACTTCACTCTCGTAAGCATCAAGTATGCAATTAATATCTGATTTTAAGTTTTTCATATTTTAACATTCCACATCATTTTTCTAAAAACTTCGTGATTTTTTTTAATATCATAGAGTGCGTCATGCAACTTTTTAGGGTCAAAAGGTACATCGTATGTTTTACAGCAGGCAGCAAGATTTAATCTCATACCTCTTTCATGGAAAGAGTTTAACTTAAACTGCCAAGAAAGCAAATCATCGTCGTCATTGATGTCGATTTCTTTGTGAATAGCTTTTGCTAAACACAGAGTATCAACGCATTTTTTTAAATAAGAATAATCTGTGGGTAAACCAAGAAGCTTTCTGAAGATATTATGAATATAAATATCAAACCCTAAAATGTTATGGCCGACTTTCAAATAGTCATCATTGTATAAGAATTTTTCAAAATGATCAAGGACTTTTTTAGCTGGCTTTGCAAGTTTTTTATACTTTGCGTCATTAAAACCAGTAACTCTTCTTGCACCCTCAGATAATTTTAAGTCTTCCCAGAAAATATAATAATCATTAGACTCAATAAGTTTGTCGCCTTCGTATATCTGAAACGCAAGCTGCCAAGGCTTGTTCGATTTAGAAGCTAAATTAAGACTGCATGTTTCAAAATCAAAAACCATAGATTTTTGATTACGATCAAATCTGGCCAACTTCTCAATCATACTTCTACATAACTGACGTTGTTATACTTAAATGCGTCAAGATCTTTGCCACCAGCATAGGATATAGAGCTTTGCAAGTCTTGTTTTATCTCTGACATTTTTTCTAAAACAGTCATATTGTTGCATGGGATATTGGTTAACTTCCCCTCAATATTATTATTGTGACCTTTATTTTCAGCACTAGCAGAACCAAAATAAGCCTTATGAGTTACATTACCCACATTACTAGAAGCCGCTGGGCTATCGACGCAAGATGCGAACATGCCTCCAGCCATGGCCATGGTTGCCCCAGCCACAAGGGCTTTAGCTATATCGCCGTTGTGCTTAATTCCTCCATCCGCAATAGTGGGAATTTTTTCACAAGACTGATCTTCCCATGAGCCAGATATTAGATGGCTGCATTTTTTTACGCAGGTAAACATAGGCATAGTGAATCCAGTTTTATATTTAGTAGTGCAAGGAGAGCCTTGGCCTATGCCAACTTTTACAGCATCCGCTCCCCAAGCATGAAGATCTCTAACAGCAGTAGCGGTGCAAACATTTCCCGCAATAATTTTAGTATCAGGCAAAAATTTCTTTATGGCTTCAATTGCTATTTTCATTCTTTCGCAATGGCCATGAGCAATGTCAATTGTAATGTAGTCAACTCTTTTACCTTCTCTGGCAATAGATACTAGGTCTTTTTTGTCAGGTATTTGAACTCCCATGCTAACAGATATAAGACTCCAATCTTCATCATTCATTTGGGAAACTACATCTTTGAGGCTATTGCCAAACCTATGCATAATGTAAAAATACCCCTCATCGCTCATAGATCTACATAGATCCATATCTACAACTGACTGCATGTTGGCGGGAACGATTGGTAATGCAAACTTCTTCCCTAAAAACTCAACGCTAGTATCGGCATCAACCCTACTATAGAGTTGACTATAGTTTGGAAGTAAATCAATATCTGAATATTTTAAGTATCGCATTTTTCTAAATAACTTTCCCAGCAAAATTCATCGCTACCTAAGTGATCCATGTTTGGTTTTTCTAAAGATAACTCGCGTCCAGCAAATGAATTTCTTGAACAAATTAATTTATATGCCACATAAGCAGAGAAGTCACTTTTGTTTTTGTAATAAATAGATTGAGTTTTTTCCGTAGGGAATTTATTGGCCTTACAGTAATTTTCAACAGCTTCTGCAATAGTAGAATCAAAAGGCAAGCCATTACTCTCTATAAAAAAAGTAGGAGAAGCAAAAGATAAATCAACCATCCAAGAATTAAAACTCATGATATTATAATATATAAAAGAGTCATAAAAAGGAACAGCTAAAGAAAGATTCTTCTTAGACCACATAGATTTTAAAAGATTGAGGTCTAAAAGTCCGTCATGCTTTGTTTTGCAAGCGGTATAAATGGAGTTGAGCAATTTACATCCTTCTGCATTTTTTGGAAAAACGATTACTTTATGCGTAGGTATTTTCTTTTTATTTTCCTCCTTAGACGACAAGTCTTCACAGATGTCAAGCCTGACGCCAAAGACTAACTGCTTAGAGATATCTTTGGAAACTTTCATAGCCTGAAGAAAGCCCATAAAAGAATCTTCAACTAAAACAACTTTATCTAAAGAAGAATCTTTTACGATACTAAAAACAGAATCTGCAGAATCAGTGTTCTCAGAATCTTTTGGGGAGTCAAGAGTTAGAATTGACTTACCTATGGAAAAATGGCTTTTAAACAAAGGCGTTATCATTCATATAATGATAGCGCAAATAAGCTTGGAAGTCAAGTTATTTTTTGACCCTATCTATAAAATGCTCAGCGAGCCCGCCGTCATTTAAATACTCTTCTAATTCTTCAATTAGTTTTCCTCGAATTTCTTTAACGTCAGGAGGAAGATCATCTTCTTTGATTCGAGAGTAAGTGATAGTGGCTGCTATTATAAGCAATATAGCTAGCGGGTCAAAAACAAATATTAATATTACAATGATAATCCTTACAGCCTGCTCAATGCCGACATCAAAGCCAGCCCATTCTTTTAAGGCTCCAACTATATATTTAATAGGTCCAATTTCTGTCTCCAGTGCTCTTAACGCGGATCCATAATCAAACTTTTCATTCTCCATTTCTGCAATCTCGCCATAAGCGACCTCAATTTCTGAGCGATATTTTGATATATCAGGATTTTCTGTTACAACAGAGGATTTGCCAAGCTGAATTGAGTCAATTTGAGACCTTATAGATGTAATCAAAGAAGATGTAGACTCCCTTTGGGTTTTAATATTGTTAAGGGAATCTTTTTTGCTTTGAGCGATAGATTCGCGCTCAGAAGATTGTGATTTAAGTAGCTCTTCGTAGTTAGGCTTGTTGGAAAACAAACCACCTTGGTTAGCAGAGGCAAGTTGAGAGTCAAGCTCAGAGATTCTGGCATCATAATTTTTAATTAATTCATTTTCAGACATAATTGCAGAATCTGACTCAGCTTTTATCTCGGAAATTCTATCTTGAAGCCTGAGTATTACTGCATCTTTATTGTCTCCATCAATATTGAATCTTGATTCTATTTTTGATATAAGAGATTGTCTTTGAGATATAAATTCATTCTTGCGTAATATTTTATTATCAAGCTGGGAGATGATGGCTTGCTCTTTTTCTATAGAGGCTCCATGTTCAACATGAGACTTGGAAAGGAAGCCAAAAATCCCCATACTCGTAATAGCGCTGAGAATAACAACTGCTGACAACAAGTAAAACCTAAGAAACTTAAAAGAATCATCCCAGTTTTTATGGAGCCATACAGCTGCGACAAGCTTGCCGACTTCAAGGACTCCGCCCATAATTATAATAGCTTCCTTTGAGCCAGGAAACATAGTAGCTAAGCCTATGATACTAAAATATGCGGCAACCAATGAAATTGATACGCCAGATAAAAAAATTATCCCGACCAGAAACATTTAAATAATCCAGTTTGTTTCGTCGAAAAAAGAATCTTCTTCTGGTGAGACAGTATTAAGAAGATGAAAATGGACCATTGAGAAATGCTTTCCAGTTTTCTTGATATATGTTCTCTCGTAACCATAACGAGCTAAAAACTTATACAGCTCAGTCAAGTATTTACTTTGAAGATATATTATGATCTTATGAGGAAAGCCTTCAGGGTCAACAGCTTGAGAGAACATGCAGTCATCTGCAAATTCGTAACAAATGTTTTCTATATTATTGGTCATTCATAATGAATGTACACAATAAATTATAAAAAATCATCTATTTCAACTGGATCTCGATTCCAGTAGGGGCAACCTTTGTATTCTATAAAATCTACAGTTTCTTTATCCTCTAAATTAGGTGTAATTTTATCTTTGTCCTCTTCAAAAAAAGATTTAATAATTTTACCTTCAGAATTTTTTAAGACATAATAATTCATGGGTTTTCTATAAGGACAGATATAAGCAACAATAGGATTCCCTTCTTTATCTAAAAGAGGTTCGCCTTTGGATATTTTATAGCCGTCTTTACCGCACATCAACGGACCCCCAAAAGTCCCGTCAGAAGGATACCCTTGAGATCCTGCAAAATTACTTACAGCATCATCTTCGTCAAAATTATCAATATATTCCTGTATGCCAGTAAGGTATAGCTCCAAGCCTTCTAATTCATCTTCTGATATTTCAGCCATTTTGACATTACCAGAAGCATGTAAGTCAAACTTGAGGAATAAAAACTCAACTTCACGCTTATCAAACTTAGGAAAAAGTTTTTTAACAGCAAGAGAGTATATTAAATCCTGAAGGTTGTCAGTAATTTCTTTACCTTTGAAAACTGATTTGCTGGATTTAAAGTCTCTAATTAAAGCTAAGCCGGTGTCCTTGTATAAAAAAAGTTTATCAATAAAGCCTCTTAATCGATAGCGTTTCCCTTCTTCATCAACAGTAAGGTCAAAAGATTGTTCCGAAATTCCTTTTTCAAGTTTACCTCTAGCGTGCCCAAAGAAATCAAAATGTAAGCCAGCCATGGTCATGTTGTCAATCAATTTTAAATTATCAACATCATTAACATTAAGCTTTCTTGCATGGTAGCCAACCAAACGCTTAATAGGCTCACATAAGAAAATAGAATCTTTAAGAATGACTTCGTCATATATATCTCTATGCCTTGGATCACCAAGCAATTCAAAAATTAAGTGGCAAATCCAGCCTCTGCTAGCACCATCATTGCTTCTGTCAGGAACTTTCAGTTTATACCCAGCCCAATAACTCCAAGAGCACCCTTGGGCTTTTTTGATTCTGCTGGCAGATAAAGGAGTTAAATCACCCATTGAAATATTTTTTCTTATAAGTGCTTTGAGATATTAAATTTCTCTTAATCAAGCCAAGTATTTCATCTTGGTACAAGTCAGCGCCAAAATTATTGTCTTTGTTGTATAGTTCTTCATTCCAAGTTTTAAATTGAGGGGGAGACATATCCCCAAAATCTTTTAACAATGGTGGGTGTATTATTATACGATCCAAATCAAAGAAATTCAATATTTTTAATAATGATTTAAATGAACCAACACGACCACGATTAACTTCTTTATCATAATCATTGTTAAGGGAAAGAACTATTCTTGGAGAACCCAAAGACGCAATAAAACAAATAAGCTGATTAGATAAAACTGTACCAAAGGAAACCAATACATTAAAAATCCCATTTTCAAAAAGATTAAGCATGTCCCCAATGCTCTCCACAAAAATTACTTCGTTGCTTTCACTTATTGAGCGTTTTACGATGTTTTCATTTTCTTCAGAAGGAACATAGTAAGGGTATATCCATCCAGATTTTTTACCTATATGTTTCCATTTCGGCCTGTCTCCAGATCTTTTAGACATATCTCTACCACTAAATCCATGTATCATGCCCGATGAATTGTAAATTGGGAAAACAAAACGCTGGTACATAGCGCCCTCAGTTGCATAGCCCCCGTTCAACATTGTAAGTTGACGTGTAGAAATACCCCTCTCGTTATAAAACTTGTAATGAGGCAAAAGCTTTTCAAGAATCTCTTTTGGGTAAACTTTCTCAACCTCAGTTTTTGGTTTTGCCTGAGGACCAGAAGGCATTAAAGAAAAGTCATACCCTCCAGTTATCTTTGAGATTTTATCTTGGTCATTAGTTCCAAGTGTCGCTTCGAGTAAAGACTTGAAGGACATGTGTTGCTCGCCCTTAACATAATCAACCCAGACACCTGAATCTTTATAAATCTGAACTGCGGTAGGGTTTTTCCCTCCTCTATATAGGGCATTAGTCCGCCAATGATTTCCAAAATCAGAAAGCTTATATCCTAACCCAGTTAGGATTTCTTTGATTTTGTCAGAAGTCATTTTAGATATCAATGTCCATATCTAGATCACCCTCGCTTAAATCAACATCGGTTTGAGCATCGATCATATCTTTAAGATCTCCGATTTCATCAATATTAAAATTGTCAAAATTTAAATTAATGTAATTCTTTCTTAAATCACCATCGGGCAAACGAACTGGACTAATAGCTCTATGGATATCTTCTCCTAGATGTCTATATTTAAAGCACGTGAGGCAATGAGTGCCGAATAAGTTATTCTCCTCAGTGATCTCATCTAGTGTTTTTTTGCGTAAATGAAACAAATGAGAACTGAACTGAGTAATGCGGTCAGAAAGAGAGACTATACTTTCGTCTTCGACGATATTTCCAGCATTCCTATTGTTAGTAATACCAGAACGATTACTTTGGACACTAGTCATCATAGCAATCATGGGATCACCGTTAAATACAATATCGCTCTGTATTAGCTTCTTGAATTTATCAACCATCTCCCCAACAACTTGCCACTCATTTTTATTCCCTTGCAACTCAGAGGTAGTCTTGATGTAATCAAAACTCAAAATCATACGATTTCCCCTTTTAACATGACCATAATAAAAATGCTTAACTAGCTGCATCATAGCGTCAACTTTCATGCCCCCTACATTTTGATAGAAGAATTGACGTCCTTTAATCTTAGGCCATACCGACCTAACTTTTTCTACTATGTCGTCTCCAGCCATACGCCATTGACCTGTCTCTATTAAATTCAAAGGAACTCCAGAAAGAGAAGCACACTGCCTAGCAAGAAGCTCTTCCTTGCTCATCTCTCCATTGTCTAAATGAAGAACTGGAATGTTTTCCGCTTCAGAGACTTTTGTGCAAAAGTCCATAACGAATTGTGTTTTTCCTACCCCAGTTCTTGCCACTATCGTGGTGATGTTACCAGGCCTTAATAAGGAGCCATACTGCTCATGTAATCTAGCGTGAGGGCCAGCAGGACCAAACTCAGAGACAGGGTTGTTCCCTTTTAACTCAATAGCTTCCTCCATTTCTGCGAAAATGTTTTGAGGAAAATTTTCACCGTTTTCGTAAATATTGATACCCGAGTATATAGAGTCTGCGGAATCAATAATTTCGTTTAAGGATTTTGAGCTATCGATAGAACGCATGACACCGCAAATTTTTTCACCTACACCATGAATATCGCGCCTTATAGAAAGCTTTTTGAGTTCTCTGGCACAATCTACAAAAGAATCCTTGGGGGTTTTCCTCAAGCTTAAGGCTTGAATATAATCTGAGATATTTAAATTATCTTCAAAGGAAATCCCAGACAGTTTAATTTTTTCTGATAAAATAATTCCGTCTGGTGTCTCCCCTTTATCATAATCAGACTTCAAAAAGCTGAAAATTACTTTATTAACTTCTGAATAGAAGTCATGAGGCGTTATAAAAGAGCAGATTTCAGAATACTTTCCTGGGTGATTCAGAAGACCTGCTATGAATTGTCTTTCTACTTCGTGTGAATAAACCATATGGGGCTATGGTAACACAACTAAAAGATTAAGTCAACAAAAATGTTAAATTTATTCTAAACCGCCGTCTGGAGGGTCGTCGTTGTTTGCTCCAAACATTGTCTCGGCTTCCTCTAGGCTAATCAAATATTTTTCTAAAGCTTTGCGTAGTCCCATTTCAATGATTTGATTTTGACTTTTAGTATAAATCATTGGTTTGCCAGATTGGTCGACATAAGCTAAGATAAAGCCTTTGCTATGGTCAGCGTCACCGCTAAACTCAAAAAGTTTTTGCAACATTGCCTCGGGAATAGTGAAAAGGCCTAAATTCTCTGGATCGATATTATCGCTCATAAATATATATACACTTAAAGGATTACATTAAATGATTTGAATAGCTCTTTTGATAGTTTATCCTCTGGGTAGATTTCAACAAGCTTAATACCATTCAATTCGCAAAATTTTTGTTTATCATTGTCCCTTTTAATTTGACTTAAGAAATTAGATTTAGATTTGCCGTGAAAAAATGGTGTGTGCTTCAAGTGCTGATTCCCTTGTACCTCAACTATTACATTTTTATTTGGATTGTAAAAATCAAAAGTCATTTTAGAGCCAACTAATGGAAACTCTTCAAACACTATATCGTGCATCCAATATTGCTTCAAGTACTGCTTTACAGTAAACTGCATTTTGCTCCTACTAGAAGAGTCCCACTCTACTAGGTATTTTTTAGGATTTTTGACCCTTTTAGAAGAGCCAAATAGTGTCTTAAATAGCATTTAAGATTGTTGATATATCATTTTCTTAAAATGCTTAATAAGAAAATTCATTAAGTCTTGATTAGACTCAAGTAATGCGTTTAATTTAGGTTCTCCTTGAACTTTTTCAGGAAATTCAAATTTGTTCTTCTTGAGCATGTCAATGAAGTCTTCTTCAATAGAAATCCATGCCCCTTTCTTACTGATATATCCCCATAGATATAGCATGTCTATAATTTCTTTTTCT
>CERT01044844.1_pt1 | contig 14028 bp, 15 predicted proteins | sample 530691 | NCBI WGS metagenome assembly CERT01 (sample SAMEA2620861, study PRJEB7988) | marine metagenome | biome: marine biome (ENVO:00000447); feature: surface water layer (ENVO:00002042); material: "saline water (ENVO:00002010), including plankton (ENVO:xxxxxxxx)" | depth 5 m
TACAAAATTGATAAGCCTCATTAGCTCATCGTCTTTTCTGTTCATACTGTGGTGTATTGGAATTACAACTGCGTCATAGTCGTAAATACCGACTTGCTGTTTTCTTGTGTATTCGTTTGGCTCTAAAAGGCCATACATAGTAAAGCCTTTTCCCCATATTCTTTTGAATATTTCTGGCTCTTGTTTTTTTTCTTTTGAATGATGCCACCACATATAAAAGTTAGTGTGCAAGTCCAAGCCTAGAGTTTTTACTAGTCCATGAAAAACCATATCCGATTGGTAATCGGAAACAAAGTCTGGATTTTTTATTCCAGTTGGCATGAGTGGATTGAATAATATTTTCATTGAGAATCTTTGACTGCTTGGAATATAGCTTCTGCTGATTTGTGCTTTGGTTCCCAACCTATGGATTTTAGCTTTTTATTAGAGACAGCTATGAGTTTGTTGTCACCCTTCCAGTTTGCTCCGTCTCCAAGCCATTCTATTTCTCGATATTCTTCTAGCCCTGACATTACGGCTTTGGCAACTTGCTCTATGTTAATTTGGTCATCGGGAACAACATTGTATTCGCCGTTAACTTTTTTGTTCATAGCCAATAAAATTAATGCTTGAGTTAGATCGTCTATATGACAATATGGCTTTGTAGAACCCGGCTTGTTTCCAATTGCTTTTAATACTGGGTTGTTTGTAATTTTCTTTATAAAATCATAAACAACACCGTGTGTTAACCCACGCCCAACAGTTGCACACATACGAGCCGATACCCCATTCACTTGACCCGTACTGGTGTGGTATCTAAGTATCCCTTCTGATGCTCTCTTAGTAATTCCATAAATCGAAGTAGGTTCTGTTCGATCCGTTTCTTCATACTTATGTGAATCTTTATGGTCAAATACCCAATCTCCATAAACGATAACTGATGATGCCAGAACCACTCTAGCGCCTTTCGGCGCCCATTCACAGATTTTCTGCGTGCTTAAGATATTATCATGCAGTATATCGAAGGACTCGTTGCCTTCCATCTTTACGGTGGCTTTACTTGCTAAGTGAAAGATGTATTCTGGCTCATGTCGTTTCATGACATAGCGTAGTCCATAGAATTGATCTTCGTAATCGTTTGGGTATCCTAGATCACATCTGTAGGAATGATCTATAAAAGGTGAGGCAAAAGGCTTTCGAGACACATTAATTATTTTTCCAAACACTCTTTTATGTCTGGCTAATTCTTGTATCAAATTTTTTCCAACGAAGCCGTTTGCTCCAGTCACTAATGTTGTCATAACCCTTCCTCAAAAAATGATCCTTTAACTTCAATACATCTCTTAGCTTCTGACTCCAATCCCAAGGCTGAGAATACTGTAGCCATTCTGTCAAAATAAGTGTGATTTTTTACAACAGATTGGTATCCGGCTTGAATATGCTGGAATCTTTCTAGCGGATTTTTAACGTAGTAATCTACTAGAGTTTTGAACTCTTTAGGCGTTTTTGCAAATATGACTTCTCCGTTTGTAAATACATCGTTCGCCATTGACTCTACATAGTCTGATATACAAAATCCACCACTCATCAATACTTTGAATGGCCGTTCTATGATATCGTAGCCAAAATCTTGAGAGTGTGGTTCGCTTATGTTTGGAGAGATTGTTGCTGAAGCAAATAAAGCTCCAACATTTTCAGAAGCGATTCTTCCACAATATTGAGTTACAGGCCAATTAGAGTTTCCAAACAGTTTTATATTATATTTTCCAACTGGATGGCATAGCTTTATCAAGTATTCATCTAGGTTTATTGCTTTGTAAGGCCAATAGCCGCCAACGAAACCAATATCGCATCTTAATGCCTCTACAGGATTTCTCAGATAGAAATCAAATATATCTGCACCGTGTATTAATGAAATAGGCTTTATGCCGATGTCTTCCCATTTGTTGTGCGTATGCTTTATCCAGTTATCGTGATAATGATTGTGAACAAAGTCTGGTTTGCCAGTTTCTTCTTTGAGTCTTTCTAATAGCTTTTTTTCTTCTTCTTGCGCTACTAGTATTGGGTACTTTTCAAGATCTATGTCTTTTTGTATATCGCCCCAGTCAGAGGCTCTCATCACAACCTTCATGTGAGGTCTTTGTTTTATACACTTAAATATTGCTTCATCTAAGTTGTAAGTTTGCCCCATAAAAATATCTGGTTCAAATTCATCAAAAACGTCAAATGCTGGAGTGTGACCTTTTTCCCAAATTTCTACCTCATGACCCATAGCAGAGAAAACTTTGAGCCAAGACATTCTTATATAGTAATGAGCGTGAGGCCCATCGTTACTTATTAGAATTTTCATATTCTTCCGACGCCTCTTGAGCTTCTTCTATTGTGTAGAATGGTCCAAGTTTTACTTTGACTTTGTTGTCTACATATTTCCAAGCATACCACTTGTAATTAGTTTTAATCCAACCCCAATAATTTCCCATTATAAATCCTTCAAAGAGTCTATTTCTCTTATTGTCATTCTTTTTGGTTCCACCGCTTTTACTTTTATGCCATTACTTATCATGTGATTAAAAAGCTCAAATGGGTATAGTTTGTTTTTTTTCTTGTCAGAACACAAAGTCTTCAGCATTTTGTAAGCCATTCCTTCAAAATATGCGATCTGTGACCATTTGTTTTCTAAACCATAAGCAAACATAGTGACTTCTCCGTCTACTATTGTCACCCCTATTTCGTCATCTTTAAATCTTGACTTAGAGTCAACTACGACACAAGATCTCTCATTTGCTATATCTCTAATTGAATAAACATTAAATACCAAGTCTCCATACACAAGCAGTATATTGTCTGTAGCAGATGCGTTTATACCTATTCTTATGCTTTCTACAACGTTTGTTTCTTGGTAGTTCTGGTTCTCGACAACTCTAACAAAATGAGGCATTTTTCTTATAATTTTTTCAGACTCAAAACCAGCGACGACTATGATGTCAGAGTTAGGGTATTCATTTTTTATATTTCTTATCGTCTTTTCTAATATACTTTCCTTTTGGTTGGCTGGCAGCAAGCATTTGGGGCCATAAGATTTCATCCTATGCCCCATGCCAGCAACCGGAATTACCACCGATATTTCTTTTTGTTTGCTTGATGTAGAGTCAAGCTTTATTTCTGTGGTAAATCTATTTCCCATTTAACCTTGCTTGCATTTTTTCCATAACTCGCATCCAATTTTTTTGCCAAGTTTCCTGAGCTACAATGTTAGAAGAGTTCTCGCCTGTAACTCTTACTTTGGTTAGAGCCACAGGAACATGAGAAATGAGATACTTTTCACTAATTCTCATCCATAGATCGTAGTCTTCACAGGTTCTCATTGTCACATCATAAAAGCCAGTATCCTCTTTAACTAACTCTAATGCTTCTTTGGAAATTAAAGAACCACTATGAACAATACATTCTCTGACTAATCGCTTTCTATTGTAAGGCTCTTTGAATTCTCTTATGATTTTTCCACTATCGACATGAACTGTGTCATAGTCGGCATAGACAACTCCAACCAAGCCTTCTGACATAATAAAAGGACCGATACAGGTAGAAATTTTTGATTCATACATCTCATCGTCGGAGTCCAGTATTGCATAAATATCAGTGTCTTCTAACGTATGTTCTATACCGACATTTCTAGCATTACTTGGCCCAGAATTTTCAATCTTGATCGCAATCAAATTGGTATTTCCAAACCTACCGGAATTTCTTTTATTAAGAATAGTGCCTTCTTTTTCATCAAAATAGGAAGATATAATATTCCATGATTCATCAGTAGACCCGTCGTCTACTATGCATATATTAAGTTTTCCGGGATAGTCTTGGTTAATTGCACTTTCTATAGCAATGTCGATATATTCTTCATCATTATAGTTTGCAATTAATATTGTGACTGTTTCTAATTTTGACATCTAAGTTCATCCCAAGTTCTAATCAAGCTTTCTTGTGCCTGATCAAACTCTTCTCCTTCTTTTATCTTTTCTTTAAGACTGGCGCCCTTGTTACCAGCTAGAAATTTATGCATTACTGTTTGGACTGTTAACCCATTAATGCCATCATAACCTTCAATATAAGCTGCCTTCTTTAAGTTGACAGTGACCCAGTTATTCAATACGGTAATTAAGTCTAAGGGTAACTCTTTCCCGCATTCTACAACTGTGTAGAACCCAAACTTAGCATTTACAAATGCCTCATCCACAATTTCTTCATCAGATGGATTTTCAATGTTTCTAATATCTTGTACTTTGTATTGTATTTCGCTATCTTCTAAGATCTCGTTAGTTTTCTTTATAAGCTCAAAGTAAGAACCACTTCCTGCATTTATGGTTACAATATGCTTTGCAGGAAATTTTTCTTGGTTGAGGATTGAGTCTATTGTTTTTTCATACCCGTCTAAATTGTCTCTTACAACAATCAAAAAGCCTATTTTTGGATACATTTCTTTGGCAACGACTTCAATTAAATCTTCGCCTTCATTGGCTTTTGCCCATATATCTTCTCTATAGGCATTGCACCAACTTTCTATCACATAGAATTCATTTTCTTCCATGTCCTCTGCTTCAATGACAACAGTGCCTCTAGACTCAAATGCTTCTATTCTATTTAACTCACACCCAGTCTGCGTCTTGTCTTCTTTTGAAGCAAACACGCAATCTTTACATGATGTTGTCAAAGACTGTTTCTTCTCTGGAACATCTATAAAATCATCAAAATTTGGACTATTCATTAGGGTCTTTCTGCCTCCACTATAAGTTTTATACCATTTGTTCTTTTTTTAGTAACAACGAGTCCACTAGAAGAAAAAACATGGTCTAACTCCTCCAGTGTAGCGTGACTCATTTTGACATCCCAAGGCTGTAAAAAGTTTCCGTGAATTGCCCTGTTAAAAGTTTTGATGTCCATTTCTTTCCGGAAGAAAGCTTTCGCCACTTCATGCGCGTCAACTGATGTTACAACTATTTTGCCTTTATGCCTTAACTTTTTAATCCAATGACTTAAGACTTGTAAAGATTCTTCTTTCTCTAAGTAATCTATAACATCCTCTGCTATAATTTCAGTGCATTCAGCATCAGAGGCAACATTATCAAGGTTTCGTATGTCAACTGCTAAACCGTCAAACTTTGTTATCGGATCTACATTGACATAGCCATTGAGTTTTTCCTCTTCGCCAACAGTTATTCTAATCTTCATTTTAACCTCTATATGGTATTTTTGAGGCTGCTTTAAGCACCTCGTTCCACTTATTAACAAATTTATCTGCTGAGTATTTATTTAGTATTGTTTCTCTAGCTTTTTGACCCATCTCATTTGCCATATCCTCATCATTTAATAAATCCACTAAATACTGCTTTAGTTCTTGAGGATCGTTGCTGATAAATCCATTCACACCATTTTCTATGATTTCAGGTATCATACATGTTGCGGTGCTAACTACTGCGCAGCCACATGACATGGCTTCCATAAGCGCTGTAGGTACTGGAGATATCGTTGAAGTATTTAAGAATATTCTGCTGTTTTGGTAGGTGGCGACAAGCTCTTCAGTCGAAGCAGCTGGTTTAGATAAACCCGGTGTGTCGCCAACCACCTTGTATGGTAGTCCTTGAATTAAGTCTTGCCAGAATAAAAACCCGCAACACCAATCCCTGTTTATCCAATCATTTACTACTGAAAGAATTGTATTTTCTCTTTCTAGTTTTTTAGATGAAAAAAGGTCAGTGTCTATCCCATGTGTGACAACCATTGTGTCTTTGCGGTCTTGCCAATTCCAGTTGTTTATGCTGTAGTTTGATATGAAGACATTGATATCACCTCGCATAGCATCTGTTTGTTTAAGCACATTTTCTCCCCATTGCGGCATAGGTAGAGTGTGTTCAAGGCTAACCATAGGAAGATGCATTCTACTAGCAAGCTTTTCTGCTATTTGAAATTGTCCAAATTTATTTTGAGACAAAACAATATCAAAATCAACGTATTCTGGTATCTGGTTTTCTTCTAGGCTTGAATCCAAGAGTTGATAGTTCTCAGGAAGTTTAGCATAAGTATCATTCCAATCTTTTATACCTTCAGCTCTGTAAGCATAAAAGTTATGGCCAGTCTTGCACAACATAGTCTCATAGCGTTCGTGCGTTGGAAATGTCAATATATTGAGCTTTTCGTTTTTTCTTGTGGCGGCTCTGATTATTGACGATACAGGACTAATCATTTAACAACTCCTTCATCAAAGCTCCGACGCTTTCGTGTGAGTAATCATAAGCTTGCTCTAGGCCTTTTTCTTTCATTGCATTTAGAGATTCTTGATTTTCATAAACATGTCTCATGCAAGACATAAGTTCTTTAATGTCGATTGATACCCACTCTTCGTTGCATGTAAACAAGTTTGGAAGAGTATTTACTTTTTCAGATATAGGCTCAAGCCTACCTTCAATTAGAAATCCGCCGTGTCCTATAAAGTCAGACATTCCTCCTACATTTGTACATATAGGAGTTTTACCAAAACCCATAGCATCAAAAGCCGGTATACACCAAGCCTCTCCATAACTAGGCATAACAAAACAATCGCAACTATGATGAAGGCCATAAAGATCCTCCTCATGTACAAAGTCTGTTACAATCAAGTCCTCTTTATAGTCATTCAAATTTTTATATTTTCTTAAATCTTGTTTTATTTTATTTGATATATCTCTAACTTCTAAAGCTGTCTCCTCTGGCGTTTGTCCATGCTTGGAAGTTTTTATTAAGATGGAGACTGGTTCATTAGGTTCAAATTCCATATGGAATGCTTTTATGAAAGCCTCTATGTTTTTTCTTTTGTTTAGATCTGCCACTGTGTAAAAGACAAAGTTACCTTTAGCACTTGGAAATTCTATCTTTTTATGTCCCTGTGCGAATTTTTGGAAGTCGGTTGCGTGTGGAACTACTTTTATAGGGATTCTAACACCGCTCGCTTTTGATGATTCAACCATTTGATTGTTTATCACCCAAGCTTCATCCATCATATTTATTTTTCTAGACCAATCGGAGTCTATAAAATTACTTGTCTCCGTAGCATACAAAGCTATGTTTTTATCAAATTCAGAACTGAACTCCATTAAATGAGGCAACGTATGTTGTATGCAAATGTTAGCGCCTGAAGAGTCTTTTTGTTCAAGCTCTGAGATTCTCTTTGGTAGGTTTATTTGTCTGTCATTTAATTTTATGGGCCTTGGGACTACATCAATGCCTGCTGCGTCCAATGACAATATATAGTCTATCGCAGCTTGTCCCCAACCAGTACCATCTCTATAACAGCCTATGTATAAGACTTTCATATTAGCTCTTTTCTTTTTTGTTCCCAACCGTTTCTTATTGAGCAAAGATTTGCCATTAGATTATAAGCCTCTTCTTTACCAAACTTTTCGTATTGAGGTTTAACAAATTTATAAGAGTCTTCGTTAAGGTAACTTTCTCCAGCCCCTTCAACATACATTCCATAGTTTAAGTCTCTAACTAATCTAGCCTCAAAATAAGTATTTAATTTTTCTGGCTCTCCAAGCACATGTACTATTAACCATCTTGCGTATTCTGAAGAAGTCAAGTTAGGTGGAATGTTTTTGTCTGGAGTGTGTATTCTTGCAGGCGCTCCCCAAGTTTCTTGACTTGGTTTTATTTCAAAAGCGTCGAAGTATTCTTCCCATTTTTTTGCGGTCTTGTCCCATTGGTAATATTTCTCAAAATTTAGTCTTGTATTTCTTGAAATTGTTTTTCTTTCAGACTCATCCATGTCAAAAAACTTAACCATTTCTTTAGCCGCAATGTTATTGTCTGGCACAGCTCTATCGCAACCAGTTTCAACTTCATTGTAAAGAGCTTTTGGCTTAATCGGTATACCTCCAAGTTTTCTTACTACGCTAGACATTGCTGAGTAATCAACACTCATAACTGGAACACCGCAGGCGGCAGCTTCTACTTGAGGCAAACCGAATCCTTCACTATTTGCATACTGAACATATAGATCAAATAAATTCATAATGCTTGCTAAGTATTCATAGGACGCACCTTTTTGCACACTTGAAAGACCTGCTGAAAATTCTCCACATTTTGGGCATTTTCTTCTTGAGTCTGAAAAGAAAGCTGGGAATGTATGATCGCAAGAATGGCACACATAGGTGAATAAAGTCTTGGTTGAAAGCCTATGCTTATTTAATAGCTTAGGTATATCCCATCCAAGGTCTGGGTAACTAGTATGGCAATAAAGAAAGACATTTTCTTTTCCGCTCTCGTCTAAAAATTTCCTGAAAGCCTCAAATAAATCTGGGAACAACTTCCTTCTTTGGTTTCTCATAACCGTCCCTACAAACAATGAGTCTTTAGGGAAGCCCATATCCTCTTTGTGTTGTAGTTTGTCTTCTACTGGCTTGTATGCAGCGTCAGCAGAGGGAGGAGCGCTACCAAGAGTCTTCGCTTTATTGTTCGACTCATTCTTTAATACTTCATAACCCCAATCTGAATAATTGAACACGCCATCAGCATTTATAAAAGTAGATAGCCATTGTTCATTTTGAGGAGAGGCATCAACAGTTGGCATAACAACCCAGTGAAAGTATGGTCTATACGGCGAACGCTCTTGGTATTCAAACATCCAAAAGTCTCGTATATCACAAACTATGTCGGGAAGGAAATCTAGCAATACAGCTTCAAATTTCCATTCACCAAATTGGTTTGTTGGAACTGAATGGTACTTTTGCTCCTGCTCTTTATTTAACGGCATATTTCCATAGAATGGCCAAGGTATAGAGCTTGCTCTTGGGTCGTCATCTTTGCCGTAGCTTGCAAATTCCGCTATTTCGTACTTTCCTGTAGCATGAATCCTACTCATTACCTCTCTTAAGTAGGTTGCATATCCAGTGTTTAGATATGTAGCCTCGCCGCAAAATAGTATTCGCTTTTTTCTCATTTATTAAACTCTTTTAGCAACTTTACAGAAGACCGCACTTTGCTTTTGACATAATCTTTAGATTGAGAAATTAAGTCTGCAATTTCTGCATTGGTATAGTTTTGCAGTCTTAATGAGATTATAAATTTAGATTCTTCGTCTAGTAATTCTGGTATATACTCAATTAGACTTTCTTTATTATTATAACTACGATCCTTGTCTATTACCTGCCCTGATTTCCTAGAACTATAGCTGGTCAGTTTTTTATTTAGACTCTTTATAGAGTTCTTTACGCATACACTGGCAAAGGTGCTAAACTTAGATATTTTTTCGTCATGATGTCTAATTGCTTTAAGCAAACCAATCAATCCTGCCTGAATATAATCTTCAAAATTAGGATCGTTCAAATAACAAAGAGCCTGAGATACGACTAGCCCATAGTTTTCTTGGACTAGAAGCTCCTCAAGCTCTTTTGTTGGATTTTGCTTGTACTTACTTAGATTCGCTTTTTTCTCGTTCATAACTGTTAAAAAGCTTGAACTCTTTGACTCTAAACTTTGTTGAGTGTCTTTTGTTTCCATCTTTATCGACCCAAGAGTTATTTCTTGCTGAGGCAACTAGGTCAATAATATCACCTTTACTGCAATGCTTGCTAATCGCTGCACCTCCACTGTCCCAAGCTTCAAAGTCAAAATAGTTTACAGACTTCTTTTTTTCTCCATTTTTTTCTTTTCTATATTCATTGACTGCAAGAGTAAAAGTACAAAGTGCTGTATTTTCAAACTCTACAGTTTTTGGATCGTTTATAAGTTTCCCAATAAATCTGCAATAATTGGAGATAGTGTTCATTTATATTTCCTTGTTAGCAATGACTCTAATTAGATGATATTCTTTAATTGTTAACGTGTCAACTTAGTTCAAGTACTTCTTCGACAATGAAACCATCGTCAACTTGATATCTTCTGTTTTTACTCTGCTGACCAACTAGTATCACATTGTTTCCCTGATAAAGTACAGGCTTGTACTTTTTCCAATTTTCAGCAAACACTGTTACGGTATCTAACGTTCCAGTGTTGTCTTCGACGCATAAGAACGCCATCTCAACACCTTTCATTTTGCCTTTTTTCGTAACATACTTCTTGACATCAGAAATTGTTACAGCAATTTTAGCACCGTTTGTTTTTCCGTTAGTGAATTCTTTGATCGTTGTATTTGCTAGAGTCCTGTCGTAAGACTCTACTCTGGAATAAGTCAAAGCAATTCCAAGGTACTCTTCTTCTCGTCTTATGACCCACTCAGGATCGTCTGTCAATGGATACGATGGATTCTCAGTATGAATTACTAAATCTTTGACAGTTGACGATCTAGATGAATTAAATGTAGCTCCTCCTTCTTTCTTTGTAGGAGCCATAGCTTTCAGTAGATCGGTTAAAGAATCATAATCCCCATAGTTATAAACAGCCCATTCCTGCTCTTTTTTGGTCAACGAAGACCAAGTATCAAATTCATCGAGCATTTTCTGTCTAGACTCAGGAAGGTGAGCAAAGAAACCAACAGATATTAGCGCAACTAACATTCTGGAATTTACTCTAGGCGAAGCTAGAATCAAAAATTCATACCAAGACCATTCATTCAAATCCTTACTTATATTAGTCTCAATCTCCTTAATGGTTTCCTGAAACTTTTCAATCTGTCTTATGCCGACAGACTTTACATCTAATAAACCAAAATGAAGGCTTCCTTCTATTATTGATGTGTAGGTGTTTACGGATTTTATTGATGGTGGGTTTACATATATTTCTTCATTTTTTGCATCGTTGACAAGCTCTTTAACTTCCTGTTGAGGGTCAGGCTTGCCAGATGAGTGCAGTAGATAATTGCAATAAAACTCAAGAGGATGATGAGCTTTAGCGTAAGCACTCCAGTAAGCGCAGATTGCATAAGAAACTGCATGGGATTTGTTGAAAGCATAACGACTAGATTTCTCAATCCAGCTAAATATTTCTTCAGCGGTTTCTTTGTCAACAATTCCTTTAGCTTTGGCTCCAGATAAGAAAGACTTCTTAACCTTAGCCATTAAGTCAGCTTTCTTTTTACCAATAGCTTTACGAAGGTTGTCTGCTTCTTGGAGGTCAAAACCAGCAAGCTGTTGAGCTATCTGCATAGACTGCTCTTGATAAACAAGAACTCCTTGAGTTCCTTTCAGGATTGGCTCAAGTGACGGATGCAAGTAAGTGACTTCTTCCATTCCGTTCTTACGATCAACAAAGTGTTGAGTCATAGTTTTGCCATCTTGAACAGCTTTCAAAGTTCCCGGCCTAATAACAGATATTAAAGCCGCAAGCTCTTCAATATTTCTTGGTTTAACCCTCTTAGCCCAAGACTTACCAAGGTTGCTTTCCAGTTGAAAAACACCTTTTGTTTTTCCTGAGCATATCAGATCCCAAGTATCTTCATTGTCAAACTGAATTGTCAGTGGATCAAATCTCGAAGTTTCCATCTGCAAATGCCTTTTCAAACTTAATTTTAGGAGCTATTCTTCTATGTAGCTTCATAAACTTTATCATCAAATTAGCAGTGTCTTTAACGTCCTGCAAGGCATCATGAGCATTTTCTTTACTCATGCCAAACAAGTCTCTCATTGAATCCATACTCAATGATTTTACATCTGCGTTGTTTTCCATCCACATCCAAACATTATCCATCACATCAATGCGATGAATTTTATTAAAGAGTGATTGTTTTCCTGTTTTCTTGTCAGTAGGCCCGTACATCTGGCACATTCTTTGAACTATTGGCATATCAAAGCCTACGATGTTGTATCCAGCTGCGATGGGTGCGTAGTAGGGAGTGCCTTTGAAGTTGTAGTTGTTTACAAAGTTTGTAAATTTTTTCCATACTGTTTTCGCTGATGGAGCTTTAGCAAGCTCTTCTCTCGTTTTCCCATTAACAGCTAGAGCTTCATCCTCCAAAGGGTCTAAGCCCATTTCTAACGCATCGTCGTCATCAAATATTGGACGTATAAGACTTTCAAAAGTTCCGTTTGGTTGAAGGGTCAACTTTCTCCCATGAATAGCAACAGCCGCAATTTGCACTGGTTGCGTTCTATCTGGGTTTCTGGAACCTGTTTCAAAGTCGAATACAATAATGTCCCTATAATTCATCTTATTTTCCTTCTGATTTCAAAAAATTTGTCTAGTGCTTTATCAACGTCGTCATATAAATTGCTGAAAAAATGCGAATGGACTTGATACTTTGTTTTACCATGTATTAGCCTGTGAAAGTCATTCAATCTACATATCGAAAGACCTTTATACTCAACATATCGACCACTTTGGATTTTGTCTCTGACTACTTGTCTGTAGCTCTGCTTTTGATTATTCATTTTCGCTCTCTAATTGATCTCTAACTCCCATCAATTTGTCCATTAAAGAAATTCCCAATACATCGAATTTAACATGACCCATTGCTTCAAGGTCGTTCATTTCCATTCCAGCAATTTTTTCTGATCCCTTTTTATCTCTCACCATAGGGCAAACCTCATCTAGGTCATGCGAGGATATGACAACTCCCGCCGCATGTTTGCCTTGAGATTTGAAAGTTCCTTCTATCCTCATCGCTTGCTCGAACAACTTAGCATAGTCGCCCTCAAGCTCACCCTTGTCATTTAATCTACAATAGTCTCTTAGTGCTTCAGGCTGATTCATAAGAGTCCATTTGATTACGGAAGACTCTTCCATGTCGGCTAACTGGTCTGATATTTCATGCTCATGAGGTAGGCTTTTTGTGATGGCGTTCATGGTATCAAAACCGCAAGCCTCATTCATTCTAAGCACTTCTTTTAATGCGCTTCTACCCTGTAGCTTACTAAATGTAACCATCTGGCCTACACGATTAGATCCATACTTATCTCGTATGAAGTCTATTGTTTCATCCCTTTTAGTTGCTGGAACATCAATATCAATATCAGGAAGTGATACTCTCTCTGCGGTGTTTCTTCCAGCATTGTAAAAACGTTCAAAGATTAACCCATACTCAATCGGGTCTACATGGGTTATTCCAACAAGATAAGACACTAGACAACCAGCAGCAGATCCTCTTCCCGGACCGGGTATATAGTTTTTATCTACTACGCTGTTTACTATATCTCTAACAATCAAGAAGTAACCAGAAAGCTTAGCGTCACTAATTACATCAAGCTCTTTCTTTATTCTTTCTGTGTACAAGTTTTTGGCTTCAGTAGTATTCACTTTACCTGTTGGCTGAAGCCTATCTTTCCATCCATCTCTGCATAATTGCCTCAAGTATTGCTCTTCCGAGTAATTATTTGGACAATCAAATTCTGGTAGCATTGGTTGGCCAAGAATATTGTAGTCTTCACACATACTTTCTATCAGCTTGGTAGTCTCAATTTCTTGAGGTGTATTCACCAGTTGAATTTCTTCTAGTGTGGGTATGTGGAAGTTGTTAGATTTCATGAATCCTGAAAATGCAACATCACTTGATTGTTTTATTTTCTTTCTTATTTTCGGCAGCGTTGTCTTCATGGCAGAGCATAGAAGTAAAAGCTGATCATTGGCATCATGCTTTTCAGGATAATGAGAATCTGCTGTAGCTACTGTTTGAAAGTTATATTTTTTTGCTATGTATCTTAAACCTTGCACAACTAAGTTAGCTGCTGGAGAGTTTTCTTGGTCTATTGCTTGTATCTCAATAAAGAAGTTCTCTTTACCGAATATATCCCTGTACCTGTTTGCTATGTCTAAAACTCGTTCAACCCATTCTGGATGAATAAACCTTTTAGCTTCCTCTTCTGTATCAGCGTTGTATGCAGACTTTGAATCTGCGAATATTGCATTTGCTAAGTCACTACCAAGATGGCCAGAAAACGCTATGAGGTCATCTGCAAAAAGCCCAAGGGTATTCAAGTCTAATCGAGGCTTGTAGTAAAAGTTTTCTTCATCATTGCTTTTTGATACAGCTTGGATCAAATTGTTCCATCCGTTTTTGTTTTTAGCGAGTACGCAAAGATGACTAAGGCTTCTATTTTCGTCGGACTTGACCGTGCAATCTTGCTGGCTTAGGTAGAACTCACACCCAAG
>CERT01017034.1_pt1 | contig 14011 bp, 3 predicted proteins | sample 530691 | NCBI WGS metagenome assembly CERT01 (sample SAMEA2620861, study PRJEB7988) | marine metagenome | biome: marine biome (ENVO:00000447); feature: surface water layer (ENVO:00002042); material: "saline water (ENVO:00002010), including plankton (ENVO:xxxxxxxx)" | depth 5 m
AAATAATATATATTATACCTTTGCTTTAGCAGACATGTGGTCACACACTAATGAAACAAGAAATAAATTTTACGGAACACAATATAAATCTAGTGTTAATTTAATACTAAACGAAACGCCATCATCTATTAAAAATTTTAAAACAATAAACTACGAAGGTAGTAAAGACTGGAAAGCTACAGAAATAACAAGTGACCAGCAGTCTGGAAAAGTAACGCACTTTAAAGATAAAGAAAATAAATTTTTTAATTACATAAAGGGTACATCAGAAAGTAATGTTACATTAAAGTTTGTTGATAACAATAACAGTAACATCAAAGGCGTTGGAAATATTGTTATAAAGAAAAACGTTGGGTCTACCGTTAATGATTCTGCTACTTTTACGGTAATACCACAAGATGGTTTTCAAGTTGCTAGTAGTATTAGTGGTTTTACATACCAAGGAACAGACACTAAAGTCACAAGTGTAACTAATATAAGTAGAGCTAATATTAATGAGGATAATCAAACATCACAGGGAATAACATTTAAAGTAAACTTAAGTGGTTTTACCATGCCATCGTCAAACGTAGATATTAATTTACCGTTTAATACAAGTAATAGTATAGAAGCTGCTAAATTCAATTATAGCAGGGTGGTAAATAATGACCTTAGCAACGCGACCGCATCATTAAGTAGTAGCGCGCAAGGCTTAGGAGCGTATAATTCAACAATAACTACAGCTGTACAGGTAATAACGCCTGCAAATAATTTTACATTTGCAAGAGCACCACAACTTGATTTATCTGGTGTTAAAAATCCGGGTAGTTATACAAGTACAACAACTGGCCCTGATGGTAATGGCGCTTATACAATAACAGTAAAATATACATATCCAAGCGAAGATATCACTGGTGATGTTCTTTACTTTAGAGCTCACGCCGCAAATAGCATAGTTGAGACAACAGATAAGGTTTATGGTGCAAACATAATTACTAACGGCGCAGAAGATACAAGTAATTTAAGTGCTAGTGGTGAGACAAGAACTGTAAGAGTATATGGTGACGATGGTGCACAATTTACAATTAACGCATATAATAATGCAACGTCAAGCACTAGTTTAATTGGTGGCGTAACAACAAAGACAATAGGGTCTGAAGGATTTGAAGACGTTGATGTTACTTTTCCTGCAATTGGTACAACATCAAGAGTGTATTCTATTAAATTACAAGAGGTTAACTCTGGAGACTTTACCGATGCATTTGATGCTTTAGAAACAGGTGGTGATGGTATAGTTATATTTACATTAAATCAATATGTTGATTCTCAGGTCACATTTGGCCTAGACAATGCTCCAGTTGGATTGACTGTAGTAAACGTTTCACCTCATTTATCTAGTTATTCTATAACGGGTAGTGGTAATGAAGAGCTTGATGCCCCTGACACGTTGTTATTATTATATAAGGTAACATCAAGTCAAAATATTTCACTTGATCAATTTTATCCTTATTACCAACATTTTTCAAGAGTTAGTAACACAACAGCAACTACAACTGGTGGCTCTGTGACAAACACAACATTTACTATTGCTAGCGCAAATGCTAATATTTTACCAGGTATGGTTGTTACTGGAACAGGAATATCTGATTACGTATATGTTGAGTCAATATCAGGAACAACATTAGTGTTATCTAAATCAGTAACATTAAATAACGCGACGTTAACATTTAGTGGTCTTGACACAACTCAACAGCAGTTAGTTCTTGATGGTGGTAGCATTGTAAAATTTGGTAGATCTACTGTAACTATAGATAATAGTGGTAATACTAAGTCAGCTATATTTAGTATGACAGCGTTTGTGGTGAAATATGGTACAACAAACGCGACTACTAATATGCATTTAGGCAATGTGTTTAACGTTAGCAGCGGAACACCAAATCCAATACCAGTTACGGTATCTGCTAGTTCAGCTTCAGGCAATGCTATAAGTAGTATATCACTAAGTAATAGCCCTACAGTAGCTGTTGGAACAGCAGCTGGAACAGTTATAACAGGAACTGGTACTTTAGTTGGTGACTTCCAAGGATCAACATCTAGTCAAGTTGATTTAACATATGATACTTTAGTTGGATTTAATGACTCAACTGGTAGTAGCACTAGTCCTACATACAGTGGAACTGGCTCATCAACTCAATCAGCTACGTTTAGTTGGTCAATGAAGTTATCAAACGAGGTTACTTCTGGTTCAACACTATCATTTAAAGTACACGCAACAGATACACCTGAATAAATAAAATAATATGGCAACACTAACATTAGCATTTAACCAAGATATAAACACATCGTTAGCAAAAAAAGCTGCTAATAAATCCGCACATGATATTATATATTTTGCTGCACTTAGTAATGATAACCCACCTAAAGTACAAACAGTGCGTGAATTAGGTAAGTGTATAGCAATAAATAAAGCAAATAAAACTATAGACGTTGAGGTAGAAACAAGTAGTAACGCAGCTGTAACGAATATAGTAGTTGATCTTGATGCTAAAGAAATACTTACTCAAGGTATAGGTAAGATAAAAACAAATGGCGTTACTAACCCAAGTAGTATAACTGGTAATATACCAGTTGCTGGTAACTATGTGTTTTTTCAAAAGAATAAAGAAATAGGTACTTCAGGTGTAATTGGTTATTATGCTGAAGTTAAAATGGAACACGATTCAACTAGTAAAGTTAACTTATTTGCTGTTAGCTCTGAGATATTTGAATCTAGTAAATAACGTGTGATTATATATGTATAAAAATAAAAATTAAAAATGGAACCACAATCAAGACAAGAATATCAATATTATAACCCGGGTGCTACTGATGCCGATTATAATACTTACTTACAGGGTTTCGCGAAAGAGCCTAGCGCTATAAACGCTACTAACTTTGGTAGTATACCAACTTTTGACACTGGAGATAAAGATAAAGACGACAGAAGAAAATTATCATCAACTGAAATGGGAGGTGTTGGAGATATTGTGACTGGTGTAGCTAGTATAGCTAGTGGTATTATTGGTGGTAGAGCAAGAAGAGAAGAGCAAAGAGCTGCAAAAGCTGGGTATCAACGTGAATTACAAGCATATAGAAATCTTGATACATCAAACCCATATGCTGATGTAACTAACCCATTTGAAAACTTAACTGTAAATCAACAACAAGCTGATTTTATGGCGCAACAATCACAGCAAGCAGCTGCAAACACAATGTTTGGTTTGAGTGCTGCAGCGGGCGGCTCTGGTATAGCTGCGCTAGCACAAGCTATGGCAAACCAACAAACAAGAAATTTACAACAAGCTTCAGCTACTATAGGAGCTCAAGAAGCCGCTAATCAAAGGTTAGCTGCTCAAGGCGAGGCAAGAAGACAGCAATTAATGGGACAAGGTCGAGCTATGGCTATGCAAATGGAAGCATCTAAGCAAGGTCAATTACTTGGTTTAGAAAGACAAAGATTACAAGAGGCTAATTTAGCTAGACAACAAGCAACAGCTGCTATAGTTGGTGGCGTTGGTAGATTAGGTTCAGGAATTGCTAAGTTGACATTCGGTGGCGCTTAAAATAATAAAAAATGAAACAAGATAGATTTAATTTTAATAGAAGACAAAGTTTTGGTAACATACCTCAGTATGGGCTTATAAAAGGCACAATAGCGCCTGGTTTTGTAGATTATGGTGCAGTGTTAAGCAAAACCATGGATATTAGTAGCTTAATAGCTGATAGAAAATTAAAAGAATCTGAGTATGCTGAAAATATAGAAAACTCACCATCTGATATTGATGTTGCAAAAATACCTGACGCATATGAATCTATACTAACAGACTACTTGACTGACTTAAAAATGAATTATAGCGAAGGCGCTAGATTACTTAGAGATAATAAAGTTGGTAGTGAAGCTTACAAAAGAGGTCAGGAACTAATGAGAAGCGCAACTTCAGAAATAGCAAACCTTGATAAAGAATTTACAGCATTACAAGCTGCATCATTAGAAGATATTAAAAACATACAACAAGACATGTATTCAGATGGTAACGATGAGAACAACCAGATAAATACAGGCTCAATGTTATTAAAAGGCCAATGGTCACCTGATAAAATGTATTTTAAAAACGGTAAAATATTTTTAAAAGGTGGTGGAGATGATGGTGAAGATATAGCATTTTCTGATTTGCGATTAAGATTTTTAAAAGATGGTAAGTCAATGTCTGCTATAACTACTACATATAGAAAAATAGCAGACGCATCCGCGAAAACAGGTAGAAAATATAGCGAGCAGTTAGACGGCGCTTTAATTAATGATATATTAACAAGCGCTAATTCACAAGGTTTAAGATCTTTGGCTTACGATTATAATTTTCCTTACATGATTAAGGGTGAAAATGATCAACTTCAAAGCGCTAATTTAAATTACGTTAATAGTGATGCTTTTGAAAAAATAACAAATGAACAGTTCAATGGAGATAAAAACTGGGTAAGAGATGTAAATAACTCAGACGTTTTAAGAGGTGAGTTATTAAATTACTTTAACAGCGTATTTAAAACAGCTATTAATGAAGGAGCTGATGGCTTTGTTGATCTTGAAGAAAAAAAGCTTGACTTGAGAGGTAAAGAATTAGACAACGTTGCAGCAAGAATAAAACTAGAAAGAGATAAATGGGCTCAAAAGGTTGAAGATGATGCAGACTTCACTTTGGTTGATTTGATTAAAAAGAAAGTGGGTAATGACCCAGAAGGCGTAAATATTGATGATATTGTCAAAACGTTTACAAACGTTCCAGGTGAAGATGGAAGTTCATACACAATATCTGGACCGCCTCCTTCCGAGTATGGTAATGATGGTAAATTAAAAATAGGGCAAATTATAACGGTAAAACAAGTGTTCCCTGCAGACACACAGACAGTTGAAACGTTAACTGGAGCAACGACAACTGATGGAACAAAAACCACCGTACAAGAAAAAACAACTGATAAATCGCAAGGCGATAAAGTATTTAACATAGAATACGACGGTAACTTAGAGAACCTAGTGCGTAATTTACAAGCTGCTTTATATGGGTTTGATCCTAAAGAAGAAATTAATATAGAAACTGAAGAAGAAAGAACCAACAATTTAGGTAATGAACTTGGTTTAATCATAACAAACGGAAAGTAGTATGAACGAGTTAATAAGACAACTGTATGGTTCATATGCCCCAGATATAGAACTATCAGATGCTCATGTAAATGAAATAAATAGTATATACGGTAGTAACTTTTTAAAGTTTGTTAATGACTTTGATAAAAGTTATTTACAGCCAAAGGGTCAAACGTTTGACAAGGAACTATACCAACAGGTATATGATTACGAAATAAATTTCAGAAATAAAAATTCCACTCAAAACATAATAAACACTGAGCTTGATGATGTAGATTCTCCTATGCCAGAAGATTATACGCCAGAACCTCAAGGAATACATGATTGGCTAGAGATAGATGCTAGAGCAGAACTTGGCAGAAAAAACTTTCTACAAGAAAGTGCTAGCGTTACTATATTGCCTACTTTAAGAGAAAAATATAAACCACTAGGTTTTAAGTTTTCTAGTAGACAACAAGCTTACGGCTTTGATATCGTAGCAGAAGCTCCAAATGGCCAAAAAATAGATATTAATTTAAGTGATGATAACTCCGTAACAAACCTTACTAATTTTATTGATTCTAACATGCCTGCTGAAGACTCGCAAGAGTTTAAAGCTTACAAGGCTAATATGTTAGCTAGAAAAGAGCTTAACATACCAAATTTACCACAAGATGTTTTAGATACTATTATAAGTGAAACCCTTGATAACAAAGATTTATTTAAGCCTATAGTAGAAGAAACAACATTGCCAGCTGGGCAATATACGTATAGAACAGAAAAAGTAACAAGATACCCATATCAAGTAGAGCTAGAGCAAGCTGAAAAAATTCTTAATCAAAGGTTTGAAGCACAGTTTACTAACAATGGTGGTATGATAGATCCTAGGCATAGAAACGCAATAGAGCCACCATCTCAGCAGGAAATTGAAGACTTAGCAAGGCAACTTGTTTATGATAACAGAAAGAGAGAGGAAAGTAAAAAGTTTTATTACGATATTTTTGAAGATTTATCTAATGAAGAAAGAGCTAAGTATAATCTTGCTATAAGAGAAAGATTTCAAGATCAAGATGCAGAAAACTTAGCAAAAGATCAAGATGCCTTTGAAGCTGAAGCTGTATTCTTTGACTCAGATCCGGATGTTCAGCATGTAAGGGATTTTGAAAACGGCGAACTGAATTTAAGTGACTACGTGCCTAACAAAGATGAGGCGATGTTAGAATTAAAAAATGGTAGAAAAGTACCAGAAAGAACTTATATTAAATATCTTAACGCAGTTAAAGCCTCTAACGCTAAGGCACATAACTTACTTAACTGGCATAATCAACTAGAGACTAGGTTTAATAATATTGAGAGTTCAGCTGATAAAATGGATATACTCAAAAGAGATTTTAATATAGCAAGAAATTTCTTTAACAACCTTGGCTTATTTACTACTGAGTACCTTGGATATGGAACTCTTAGAGCGTTTAGCTCTTTAGCAAGGCCAAAGATAAGAAACTACGATTATGACGCTGAAGCTTGGGATGCAGCTGTTAAAGCATATAACGCGCGTTGGAAGAAGCTTGACTTAGCAATGCAGAATTTTTCTGATACAGAAAGAGGTAAAATGAAAGAGCCAAGTAAGTTTAGTGATGTAAAGCTAGGTGAAAACTTTGGTGAGTTTTTTGTTCATGAGCTTTCTCAATTTTTACCAATTATAGCTTCTATGTATGGTGTAGGTGCACTTTCAGGAGGAAGTAGGTTAGCTATGTTCACAGGAATGAGTGTTCCAGGTATGGGAGAAAGATTAAAGCAATTTACAGTCGATGCAGCTAATAATCCTTTTGCTGAGGAATATTCTGATGAATATAAAACACTATGGGCCGCAGCCCACGGTATGGCTGAAGGTTTTTGGGAAACAATGACTACTTTTCCTTTATTACAGCGAGCAACAAGATCGCTTAGCGAGGCTGGTAAAAAAGGGTTTAATACAACCGTAAGAGAGTTTTGGCTAAATGCTCCTCGTAATGTGGGCGCGGCTGCTATAGGAGCTGGCGGTGAGTCTGTGGGTGAAGGTATGACGCAGATAACACAAAACTGGATAGATGAAAGACCTTGGATAGAAAATTTAGATCACGCAATGGCGGTTGGTTTGATGTTTGGTAGCGGCATGTCAACAATTCCTATTTTTAGTGGCTATATAGGCTCTAAATTGAGTGATGCGGAAAAATTTAAAAGAGTTGGTAAATTAAGAGAAACAAAACAAAAATTAACAGCTGAGTACGCTGGTCTAGACAAAAGAACAACCGCAGCAAAATCAATACTAAGTGAAATTAAAGAAATTGATAATAAAATTGAAGGTGAAATTAGGTCGCAGCGTAATGGCATGCTTAACGCTGAGGACTACGACGTGTTTAAAAAAGCTATTCTACAAGGTTTTGATATAAGAAGTAGAATAGATGAAGTTGCTAATGACAATACTTTATCTGATGATGTAAGAGAAGAGACACTTAAAGTGTTAAAATTAGCAGCGGAAATGAATAGCAGCACAATTAATGATTTTGTTGGTGGTAGAGTTAGTCAATTTCAAATGCTAAAAGAGAGCAATGATGTTAAAGATGTAAAAAAATATAATGACATCTTAAATAAGATAAAAGACGAAAACCCTAATATAAGCGATGAAGATGCTATTAAACTCGGCGAAACAACTTATTATTATGAGTTAGCTGAAAATGATTTTAAAAAACAAAAAGCAAATATAAAAGAAGAAGGTTTAAATATAAACTTACAACGTGCTAAATCAAAAAAAGACGCGATAGCTATATTAAATAAACTAATAAAGGAAGAGCAGAAGAAAGAGTCGCCAAACACAAAGCAAATTGCATACTGGGAAGATAAAAAAAATGACGTAAGATCTGGTAGAGAAAACGGCTGGATAACAGCAAGAGCTGATGGTGGTTATGATGCTTATGTTGTTATTGATAATGCTGTAGCAAATAAAAAACCATATACAGCATCACATGAGGTTGGTCACGCTGTTACGTGGGAGGCTCTTGGAAAAAAAGAAAAAGAAGAATTAATGCCTATAGCTAAGGTTGTTTTAGATCAATTACTTAAAAGTGACAAAAAAGCGTACGACCAAATAGTTGCGATAACTGGCAAAGAAAATTATGATCCAACGGAGGTTATGTCTGAATTTTTCGAACTTGTAGCTGGGGAACAAGTTAATCATAGGCCTGTGGCACCTTGGTTAAGTGTTCAATTAAAGAAAACATTTGGCTTAGATTTAAACCCAGATATTGAAACGTACAATTTTGTTTTAGGTTTAGGAGAGCAAATAAAAAATGGAACTCTAAAAAAAGAGTCACTAAAGAAAAAAGACTTTAAAACAATAGTAGAAAGTAAATCCTCTATAAGACCTGATTTACAAAAGGCATATGACGAAGCTAGAAACATATTAAACGTTGAAGCAGCAAAATATGCAGATAACTGGACACCTGAAAATGCAGATAAATTATGGGAATTTGCAAGAAATCCAGTTGTTATCGATAAAGAAACTGGCGAAAAGAAAAAGTTAGATAAAGGTATATTTGATACTTATATATTAGGTAAACGTCCTGATAATATTAGTAAAGAAGAAATTGAAGGCTACTTATTTGATTCGTACGTAGAATTACTAAACGCTTTTAGAAACTTTAAAACATCAAACGTTGATAAAAAGGGTAGGCCTGATATATTTGGTTGGATAATGGGTCAATTAGGCTACAAGACGCTAAATGTTAAAAAGAGAGTATTTGAAGAACAAAAAAAGAAATCTAAAAAAGTTGATCTTGATAAGGCTAAAGAGCTAACCGCGCCAAAACAAGAACCTAAAGCTAAACAAGAAACTAAAGATGATTTTGCAGAGCAAATAAACATTGATCCTAAAACAATAAGTGAATTAACTAGAATTGTTACAAATATACTTGGCACATATCAAGACAGTATAACAGAGGGCGCAACTAAAAATGTAACTATAACACCTATAATGAGTGCTGTAAACAACGCTTTAACAGCTCAATATGGCACTATAATAAAATATATACGAACATTACCTGGTGACAGTCTAGACGTTCAATTGAAATTCTTTTTAAAGAAGTACATGCCTCAAATATTGAATAAAGTTAAGCCATCGTATTTATCAAGAAACTTCCCTAGTTTAATTAAAAAGTCTGTTGGTGGAAAGTTTGAAACAGTACGTAAACTTGATGAAAACACTGGGCAAGAAAAGGACGTGAAAGTTTTTATACCTAACTATGTAGACGATACAGTATGGAATAAAAAGGGCGTTAAAATAGATAGAGAAAAATCAGCTGAAACTGGCAGAACATCTGGTAATCAACTAATGATAAAAAATCAAAGCGCTATTGATAATTTTAACCCGCAAGACTTTGTGAATTATTTCTTTAAAACGGTTACTAAAAAAGGAAAAGAAATACAACAACCTATACAAAGTAAATACGAGGGTCTAGCTAAAGAATTAGCACAAAGAGTAGGTAGAGGTATACTTAATAACGACTTACTTGATAAAGGGCCTATATCTCAAAGATTTAGACAAACACAAGAACTGTATGATAGGGTTGTTAATGAAAACTTTGCAAGCGTCTTAATAGCTCAATCAGACTTATCTAACAAATCAAGTGTTAAAGTATTAAGAGAAGTCGCACAAAACGAAAAAGAGTTTGCACATCTCATAACTGCAATTGGGTTTGTATCAAGAGATATTGCAAAGAGCAATGATGTTTATACATCTGCCATGAAGTACCTAACACAGCTATATAATGACGGCTTACTAAAAGACACGTCAAGATTAACAAGAATAAAAAAGCTAGCAAAGGGCGTAGAGACTTTATATCAAAAATACCTAACAGATACAGCAGTGGTACCTGATGAACCAGAAACATTTAATGATTTTAGTACATACGTTCAAGCTGAGATTAGCCAATTAAACTTCAATGATTTGTTTAGCGCTTATATCAAAAGACAAGGTATAACTAACAAGTCAATAACAGAGCTTTTTGATTATGCAAAAAATCCTAATCTAGTTAATAAGCAAAGAGCTATAACACTTCAATTTGCGCAAGACTTAGTAGAGAAACAAGGCCTAGAAAAAGCCATCGCGTTAATATATAAATATTTCAGAGGCCATACTATTACAGCTGGAAAAAGTATTGGTAAGCGTAACCAGTCTTTTGCTGGGTTACAAGATTTTGTTGATAATGTTATAAAGCTCATGTCTCCTAAGGTAAAAGCAGTCGTATTAAAAACAACTGTTAATAAAAAAGGTGAAGAATCTCAAACGATACAAAAGCTTATAATAGATAGAAATGGCAAAAATATTGACATATTATCTGAGGTTAATAAAAAAGGAGAGAAGATAATAGACTTACGGTTAAATTCTATAACTGGTAAAGCAGGCATGAATATTGCTTTTGATAAAAGCAACAAAGAAGCTAAAGAAGCTGAGGATTTAATGAGGTCTTTCTTGGGGTATATTGCTAAAAATCACGACCCTATAGATTTTGCTATGACTATGGCTTCTTTAAATAGCCACCAAAGCACAATGTTGCGAAGAGCAGCAAACGTATATTTTAAATACATAGGACCATCTGGCATACCTTTAAAGTATGAGCATATGATACCTGCTAACTACATGGCTGTAAAGTTAACTGATTATTACATTAATAACTCTAAAATTGACATTGACAAGCTTTTTGAACAGTACACAGTTTCTATAATACCTACCTCTATGGCAGACTTAGTGGATACAAGATACGAAAGCTGGATGCACGACGGGTGGGAAATAGGAGATGATACCACACCAAGATACTACAACAAATACTTTTATGGTGTTAAAAAAATAATAACATCTAAAGGTAAAATAAAGCCAGTATCTATGTACGCTATGGAAGATGCTGATGGCAACAAATATGGCGAGACATACACAGACGAAGCACTTAAAGTGTCAATGTATGAAAACGAACTTGTAAACAAGAGCTCAAGATTTAATAGCAGTTACAATTTTGTTGTTGCAATGGAAAAATCTGCAGATCCTAACGCAAAAGAAAAAGGAGCAAGTATAATAGATTTTGATGACACATTAGCTACAAGTAATAGTAAAATTATAGTAAATTTACCAGCACAAATAGTAGGCGATAAACAATATGGCTATGAAACATGGGATGATGGAAAAGTTAAGATGACTAGCAATGCTACAGAAAAAATAACGCCAGCGGAATTTGCAGAAAACTCAGAAGGTTTTGAATCTATAGGAGCTACATTTGATTTTAGCGAATTTAATGAAGTTAAAGATGGGAAAAGAGGTCCATTTTTAAGCAAAGCATTAAGTTTACAGAAAAAATTTGGCAGTAAAGATATGTTTGTGTTAACAGCTAGACCGCAAGCGGCAGCACCGGCAATACACAAGTTTTTAAAAGGCGTTGGTTTAAACATGCCGCTAGAAAACATAGTAGGTCTAGAAAATGGCACGCCAGAGGCAAAGGCAGACTGGATAGTAGGTAAAGTAGCAGAAGGTTACAATAATATATTATTTGCTGATGATGCTATAAAAAACACAAAAGCAGTTGCTAACGTTTTAGATACATTTAATATCGGCGGTAAAATATACGAACTAAGAAATAAATCAAGCGTTACCATAAAAGCAAGTACATTAGATACTATGCTTGACGAAAACAATCCAGATAGTCCAGTTGTTGGTAAGAAAAAGCTTTCAGATGAAGAGGCAAGATTTTATGGTAAGCCAAAACCGTGGTATAAAATATTGTTTGATTTAAGAAGTAAAACAAACTTAATATACGTTCCGCCTTCAGCAGAGGATTTAAGAGGTTTATTTAACAATCATATAGCTGGTAAGGGTAAAAAAGGTGAAGCAGATATACTTTGGTTTGAAGAAACTATAATTAGACCTTACGCAAGAGGCGAAAGGGCTATGGATACGTTAAGATTATTAATGATTGATGAACTGTCAAATTTGTATAATCAGTTTGGTGTTGATTTTAAAAAAGATATAAAGCGCGAAGGTTTTAGTGGTATATTTACAAAACAAGACGCTATAAGGATGTACGTGTGGGATAAGTTAGGCTATGATATACCTGGAAGTAAAAAATCAATAAAATTAGCTATAGAAAAAATTAAAACAGATCCAGCGGCAATGAGCTTTGCAAATCAATTGCTTAATGAAGTTTATGGTAAGGATAAAGTAAAGCAAAATATAAATTACGTTAAACCTAACAAAAACTGGCAAGATGGTAATATAGAAAATGATATAACATCGTCTGTTTTAGCAGCTAGAAAAACGCTATATAAAGAATTTGTAAATAATAAAAAGGCTATATTTACACCGCAAAACATGAATAAGATAGAAGCTATCTATGGTGTTGAATTTAGACAAGCTATGGAAGATATATTCTTTAGAATGGAAATGGGCGTAAATAGAAGTGCTGCCAACATGAACAATCATTGGATAAAGTGGTTAAATGCTGGAGTTGGTAATATAATGTTTATTAATGTTAGATCTGCGCTTTTACAAACAACATCCTTTACTAACTTTATAGATATTATAGGTGATAACAACCCTGTTGCTGCTATGGCTAGATTTTCTGATTTTAGCACGTTTAAAAAGGATCTATTAATGATTTGGAACAGTAAATTTTTAAGAGGTAGAAGGATGCGAGGTAAAATTGACATATCTATGAATGAGATATTAGAGGGTGTTGATAATAGTAAAGAGTTTTTCTGGAATTTAAGTAAAAAAATGCAAGAGCTAGGTTACAAACCAACACAACTTGGTGATAGCTTTGCAATTGCACTTGGTGGTGCTAGTTTTTATAGAAATAGATATAATACATACATAAAAGCTGGTAAAAGCAAAGCAGAAGCTCATAATAGATCAATGAGAGATTTAAGAGAAAGAGCCGAAGAGACACAGCAGTCATCAAGAGCCGACTTAATATCGCAACAACAAGCTAGTATAGCAGGTAGAATATTTTTATCTTTTCAAAACGTTACAATGCAATATACGCGTATCGGTAAAAAGTTAACTACCGATATGTTAAAAAAGAGAAGAGTCAAGAAACCTGATGGCACTTTTTATAGTTTAAACCAAAGTAGACTTATACAAGCATCAAGACTAGGTATGTATCTTGGGTATCAACATCTTATTTTTCAAGGTTTACAACAGGGTATACTTGCTTTATTAGCATTTAATGATAATGAAGAAGAGGAAAAAATATCAACAAAGCAACAGGTAGATTATCTAAATGGTATTGTTGATTCAATAATGAGAGGTATGGGCATTTTGGGCGGCGCTTTATCAGTATTGAAGAATATAGCTATTGATATATACAGAAAAGACAGACTAAGATCACGAAATAGAATTTTAGATGTATCACCTGCAATAAAATCAAAATACACTAAAGCGCAAAAAATAATTAGAGGTATAGAAAAAGGAGATTTTGCTGACGTTTTGATAGAAACACCTTCGTTTGTGTATGGTTTACCAACTGATAGAATTGTAAAATTAATAGATCAAATAGGATACGGTTTTGATTTGTATGGTCAAGAGTACGAAAAATACCAAAGAATAATGTTATTATTAGGCTGGAATCATTATAATTTTTATGATACTGCACCAAAAGGAGGTATAGTAAATTTCATTAATAACTTAACATTTGAAGAAAGGCCAGATGAGTTTACTCCTGTATTAACAAATGAGCAACAGCAGCGATTAAATAAATTAAATGAAAAGTTGGAAAAAAAGTTAAAAGATAAAGAAAAAAAGTGATTATTAACTATGGCAATTAACAAGAATCAGACAACCAAGGAGCTTTTAAAATT
>CERT01032601.1_pt1 | contig 13983 bp, 22 predicted proteins | sample 530691 | NCBI WGS metagenome assembly CERT01 (sample SAMEA2620861, study PRJEB7988) | marine metagenome | biome: marine biome (ENVO:00000447); feature: surface water layer (ENVO:00002042); material: "saline water (ENVO:00002010), including plankton (ENVO:xxxxxxxx)" | depth 5 m
AAAAAATAACCCCCACCGGAGTGGGGGCTACTTCTGGGTTATTTAGTTTTTAGTTTTAGCCACGCTCCATCGCAAGCTCAACAACTGCGAACTCAAAGTCGGAGTCTGCGAAGCAATCACGGTTAGGACCACGCCCAGAAACCAGTTCACGGCTAGTAGGCATGATTTCCTCAACTTCAAAGGAATCTATGTACCACTGGTTGAACGTGTGACCAAGAGGGGACAATAGGATTTCCTGCGACCCATCAGAATAGGTAAGAATAATTCTATCTTGTCTTTGTGGGTAATTGTGGTAAGACAATCCCATTTCTTCAGGGTTTTCAAGTGAATCAAAACATGGATGGTCTATTGACCTACCGTGTGTCTTAGAAAGACAGTTTTGACATTCAGCATGACCGTCATAATAAGCTATGTTGTGCGTAGCACGAACTTCGCTAGGAGACAGTGGACCGTTGTAGTCGGAGATTTCTCCCCGAAATATTTTTTTGTTAATTAATTTTTTATCCATGACTTCAGTGTAGCAGAGGGGTAGGACACTGTCAAGTCTTAGGTAAACTTTATCTGTGGATAAGCTGTGGATAAGTCGGGGCTCTCGCAGTTCACGAAAATTCGTTAGGGACACCATAGGGACACCATACGGATTACATTGATGACTTCCATTTTTTCAAAAAAAGGGGTCAAAATGGTTTGGGGGGAGATCGGGGTGATTTCTCAAAAAGGCGGGGCCTTTTAGCTTACTTTTTTCGTTGTTTACACTCGCAGGCAAACGCACTTTTCATGCGCTGAAGCACTTTTCAAGAAAATCGCCCCCTCTCCTCAAAAGGCGGGGCCTTCTAGCTTAGGAAACTGTGATTATCTCAACTTCCTCAATAAAAGGGTTCTCTTTTTCAAGAGAAATCTTCAGCATTCCGTCTTTTAGCTCAGCTCCGCAAATCTTGACATCGTCTGCGATTGTAAACGCTCTTTTGAAGTAACGCTGGGATATTCCCCTGTGTATAACTACTTCATCTGCGTCGGCGCCCCGCCCGTCAACTTTTTCGTCAGCGGGGCTCGTGCGCTCAAGCTCAACTACTAGCGTGTTGCCTTCTTTGTATACTTTTATGTCATCTTTGCTTATTCCCGCTAACGCAACATAGATTTCGTATGCGTTTTCATCAACCTTCACAATGTTGTATGGTGGATAGTTGGTTACGGTATAAGCCGGGACTAAATTAGTGAACTCTTGGTCAAACATGCGCTCAAACTGAGAAAACATGCTATCAAGACCGATAGTCACTGGTCTTAACTTATTAAAAATTGACAAGGTGTTTGTCATTATCTTTCCTTTCCTTAAGTAAGCAAAAGTGTTTTTATGTTTGCTACCCGTTAGGCATAGCTACTTCTATTATATCACAAAGCCCCGATTTTGTCAAATTATACAAGCGGGGCTCATTTGATTTAATGACAGCCATTAAAAGCCCCGTGTGTGTGCGAGAAAACTTCAGATAAAGACTTGACAATGTCACAACAGTGTGCTATACTTGGTTATCGTATAAAAAATGAGTGTCCTGACGTGTACAGAAGGACCAACGGCAGTTGGCAGTATGGTTGGGGTGTGGTAGAAATGTCGCACTAAAACGATACACTCTAGGGAATAGAGCCTAGTTTCGGGGGCAGATAGCAATATGCCTAGACCGTTAGGGCTAGCCGTACCAAGCGGTTGTGATCACCTTAATCCCTACCCTCACCCTCGTGCTAGGGGGTGGGGGATTTTTTTCGCCCATACTCGGGGCTCGCTGACCCGCACCAGCGACCAGCCCGAAAGCCCCGTACATGCACACAAAAAAACCCTACCGGACTAGCCGTAGCCAATCCGGTAGGGAACAAAGGATAATTATGTTTCAGTTAGGTTCTGTTCTGTTGCCACGCCTCCCCTAACCTTGCCCTATCCGAGCAGGAACTGCGCCGGTATCCGGTTACCTTACAACCGTTCCGATATAACCACTATACCACAGGGGTAAGACAATGTCAAGTCAAACCACAACAAATCTTGCGTGAACTATACCACACCAAGCCACACCACAGCTCTCAGCTCAAAAAGCCCCGTGCTGAGTCGCCGTGCCACTCGGGGCTCACGCTACCCCTGCAAGGGTCATGGGGCGGTCCGTTGATGACCAAAGGTCTTGTGATTTTTGGGGGCGTTTTGCTGACTTTTGCCACTGGTTGCATACCACGAGCAGAACTGTCGCCCTCCACACCAGTAGCTTACCACACCGAAGCCCCGCATATGTGCAGAAATGGGCAAAGAAAAAGCCACCCCTCGCTTGGAAGGGTGGCTGTAGTTTTGGGTTCTGTTTCCACGCCGATCTCAACGATGCTACTCGTAGTCTTGATCACTACCGTTTGACGCAGGTACTCATCACGATCTTCCTTGTGATGCACCAAGTGTTCTGCAAGGTTAGCGTATGGGCTAACAATACCAATATACCACAGGGGTAGGACATTGTCAAGTCATTCCATAGAAAACTTTGCGTGAGATTTGTCACACCCAACCACAGCCCAACCACAACGTTTCCAAACCACATAGGTTTTTCCCCAAAAGGCGGGGCTGCGGACGGTCAACCGAAAGCACTCTCGGAGCCCCGACTTCGCCCGATTTCGCCCAGCGGGGCTCAAGCAATAGGCAAAGAAAAACCCCCGCCGAAGCGAGGGTTCTTCCCACAAAGGATAATTATGAAGTAAGCGCCCCTCCGTGAATCTTTGGACCCTAGCCGTCACTAGCATTGTCCTTAGCTCTCGGAGCTGGGGCGTGGAGACCGTCGTCTTTATCCACATCATCTTACTGTTATCAGTATAACACACCCACAACAGTTTGTCAAGTCATTTCGTGAAAAGATTTGCCGTACCGCTAGCCACAGCCCAACCGCCCCCAAAAGCCCCGTGCCCCGCAAGTTCGCAAGTCCGGGGCTCATGAGTATGCACAAAAAAGTCCACCCCTTTCGGAGTGGACTTAAGCAGTTTTTATGACACCTTTCGGCTCCACCTTCGTTGTGGACTAGACATTATAGAAGAACTCTATTTCAGAACTTCCTAACCCTTTCGGGTACTCAGGTCTACTGTTAAATTATCTCCACACTCATACGGTGGATTAAAACCAGTATACCAGACGGGTAAGACAATGTCAAGTCTTTACCTGAGATTTCTTACCAGAAGGGTAGCCCATGCCCAGAAGCCCCGTGACCCGCACGCACGCCAACTCGGGGCTCACAAGTAGGGACAAAAAAACACCCCCCACCGAAGTGGAGGGTGCTACGCTTAATCCAAAACGTCTGTTTCCTCGCTAACCCATGTCACCATGAGAAGTAAGAAAGACACTGTGAAGGCTATGAGATAAAACTCGTTTGCCCAAGTAAAGCTGTTAGCTAAAATCATGTAGCTCCTTTGTTAAGTTAATACCATGATAGCACATACCAGAGCATTTGTCAAGTATTAAAACCTTAAATGAAACTTGACAATGTCCTAGCCGTATGCTATACTGGATTTATCAAGTCGGAAATACCGTACCTGATAGAAAAATTAATGAAACACTTAATCCAAACAATAAAGTTGATTGGGACCGAAATAAGAGTTCTAGTCAAAAAGGTGTTAGATTTTCTAGCATCTCCGTACTGGAAACTCTACAATGAGCTTCTCAACCGAGATTTTCGTAGAAACCCAGAAAAATACAGCCACCCAGACGCTCCACCAGAGTTCGTTTAGGGAAAGCGCCCTCACCAGAGCAATCTGGTGGGGGTATTTTTTTGTGCCTTTACTTTACATATGCGGGGCTGTGTGGTATTCTAAAAAGATGTCACCAGAAGCCCCGATACTAACAGTTTTCACATGCACTAAGTGTTCACCACCCATAGTCGTTGAAGCGATGAGTTCGGCAGACGTTTGGTGTCCAAACAACCACAAAATGACAAAAGAAAGTAGCAACCACAATGGCTAGAAGAGCAAAAGAAACAACCCATGTCGCCAGAACGCCTCGCAAACGTCCCGGCATTCACGCAAAAGCAGGAGAGTCACGACTAAAACAGTCAAAGCTGTACAAGAAGAAGTATCGGGGTCAAGGTCGCTAATGACGGGGCTCGCTATCCTCCTTGCCATAGGCATAGGGCTTTGGGTGATTTGCGCTGGAATGATGATGTGAATTGACTTGACATTGTCCCACCAGTGTGCTATAATGTAATTAATTGATAGTACCCCACAAGGCGTCTAAGGGTGGGGCTAAGGTAGTTCGGTAAAGCACTCCCTGATTCAGGCTCTGTAGCCAGCCGGATACGCTATCACAGGACTCCACTCCGAAAGGGGTGGGGTTCTTTTTTGTGCCGACTACCGAGCCCCGCTTCGCCCCACCCAGCCAGCACGGGGCTCCAGAGCATGGTAGAATAAAAAGATGGGGAAGAAGGTTGCCGTGTTCATCATGGTGTTTATCATTAGCTACTTTGGCGGTGCGCTTGTGCTGTGCGTTGACTCAGGGCAATCACCTAACGGTTTTCCGAAGTTTTGTAGCGAGTATTGATTTGACTTTGTCCTACCCATGTGTTATACTTAGTACATGAAACAAACACTAAGTAAGATTTGGAATAACGATCTTGTTAGCTACGTACTCATCATAGGTACTTCCTGCTTCTGGATTGTTCACCAATTCATCATCTAAAACTAAATAACCCAGAAGGACCACCCACAGAGGTGGTCTTTTTTTGCGCCCACTTCCGAGCCCCGTTGCGCCCGACTTTGCCCACTCGGGGCTTTTGGGCATGGACAAAAAAGAACCCCACCCTGTGCAGGTGTGACCAATTTCTAGTCTTTTTCACCCACAGGAGTGGAGTCCTAAGATAGCAGTTACTCCCTCAAATGCGTACCATCGCTATGGTGGCGTACAATTACCTAATCTGATTCCCGACCAGTTAGGCGCTTCGTAAGGGCTACTATCTATTAACTACAGCATATCACATGCCACAGCGTTTGTCAAGTCATTAGAACAACTTTTTGAAGATTGTTTTGCCTACTGTTTTCTTTTTCTTAGGCTTTTTCTTCGGAACTACCAACTTCTTGACTCCGAAGTAAGCTCCTCTGCCCCAAAAGTCCATAGGGTTACTCCTTTTCTTTGTATCCAGTATAGCACACCCCACAGCGTTTGTCAAATCGTTCACTCGGAAAGTACGGGGCTCGCTGACCGCAACTTCCCGCACCGTCCGCAGCCCCGCATATGCAGAAAAAAGCGCACAAAAATACCCCACCTTTCGGCAGGGTACTTCGTGTTCTTAGAACAGTTTTTTGAGAGTGTACTCCATAGCGGTTTTCTTACGCTTTTTCCGAACTTTCGGAGTCAACGCTTTCTTTACGCCGAAGAACGCTCCTCTTGCTTTGAAATCCAAGATTAGCTCCTTATTTTGTTGTTATACCACTATACCACACACCAGAGCGCTTGTCAAGTCGTAGAATAAGTTTATGGATATGACAGACTTTACCCAAACCTTAGCTGATGTGGTGGTAAGTGTGCGTGAGAAGCGCCAACGCTACATGGCGTATAGCGAATGGGGAATAACAGCCCGAAAGGAACCAGATATGACAGAAAGCCCCGAGATGTGCGAGTGTGGATGCGGGACTCGTGAACTTTGCCAATGCACCGCTACAAACAACTGCGGTTGTACCTGCTGGGAGACGTGATGATGCCGAAAACTCATCGTGAAGCAATCATAGATGGGTTGCTTGAAGCATACCACGCAGTACCAAAGAATGCAAACGCTGATGAAGTATTCAAAAAGCGTAGGTTTTTATCAATTATAGTCGCCAACGTCATCGTTGTCAACTCGGAACTAAAAGTTTTTGACGATGAAACGAAAGCACGTCGGTACAAAGCAAACCTGTCCCTAGACGAGATGCACCAAGCTGTGGAGTCCCGAGTGAACATGACAATACCCAAACAACGGGTGTCGGGGCTCATGGAGGAGATGGAGAAAGGTTTGTGGTTGGGGAAGAAACGGAACTACCCAGCAGGAGGAAGAAGTAAAACAAATGCTTGACATTGTCTTAGCCATGTGCTATACTGGTTATACAACAAAATAAAGGAGCTTTATGCTACCCCTATGGTTAATACCGTTTGTAATGCTAGGCATTGTTTATGGGATTTTCAAGATGGAATGGTAAACCCCCACAAGAGACCACCCCACAGAGGGTGGTTTTTTGTTGCCCTTGCTCAGGAGCCCCGGAGCCCAGCAGTTTTACTTTCGGGGCTCAAGTGCGTGGCTACAACCAAAAGAACGCCCACCCTAGCCAAAAGCCAAACCCTAAGTAGTCCATCTTGACGTAGTAGGCGACTGCTACCAGAGCTGTCAGGTCTCCTAAAAAGATAGCCAAATCGTTGATACCACCGTATCTGAATGGTCGTTTCGCTTCCTCTAAGAGTGAACCCATACTATCATTCTATCACATCTGTCATCTTTTGTCAAATCAGCCCCGTATATTGCAGGGGTCGCACTCGGGGCTTTGGGGCGTGTCGGACCCTAAAAGCGCAAAAACCCCCACCCCTTGTGGAGTGGAGGACAGTTTCGCTATTTAGTTTTTAGGAGAAACCATCTCCTTCTGTGTGGAAGGGGAACCAACCTTCTTTCCTAGCTTTGTTCATGTAGTAAACTTCATTTAACATGAACAACCCATAGCCCTTGACTTTCTCATCGTATTGTTCTAACCATTCAATACTTTTGGGTTCGCTTTTGAATCCAGTTCCTAATGATGTTGCTATATGTGGCATTTACTCTCCTCTATGTTTGCTTATGAATACCAGTATAGCATACCAGTGGGACATTGTCAAGTTTTACCTAAAGTTTTCTGTGTGGGATTTGTCACATGACCGCCATAGCGTACCAGAGGCGAACGTATGTTCGGTTGAGCCCCGCATATGGGCTAGCAACCCACTCGGGGCTCTGGGTGCAGAACTTGACAAACCCGAAAATGTATGTTATACTGGAGTATGAATATCTTTGTAGTAGAGAAAGACCCATACGAAGCATCACGGTCACTATGCGACAAGCACGTTCCGAAGATGATCGTGGAATCAACACAAATGTTAGTTAGCGCTTTGCGCCGTCACGGAGCAGGTGACGATGATGTCCCACTCACCAAAAGCGGAACTCCCCACAAGGGCGGTTACCGAAATCACCCAGCTACAGTTTGGGTTGGGGATAGTCGGGCGAATGCCGAATGGCTACTGGAACACGGAATCGGATTATGCACTGAGTTTGAGTTACGATTCAACAAAAACCATGCGTGTTTTGAGCAATTACTTGTCGTTGAGCAAGAGTTGGACCGGATACCAGAAGGTGACCTGACCGAAGTTGCGCTTTGTGTCGGAGAAAACTTCCAAAACGGTAAAACTCACGCACCCATAGATGATGCCATAGATGTTTACCGAAATTTCTATCGTGCCGACAAAGCAGAGTTCGCTAAGTGGGAAAAAGGTACTCCTGCCCCTGACTGGTGGTAAGCTGACCTAACATCGCCTGTGGATAACTTGTGGATAAGCCCCGTACTCGCCCACCTTGCGGGCTCGGGGCTCCGAACATGGGCAAAAGAAAACCCCCACCGAAGTGGGGGACTTTCCGTTAATAATGATCTGGACCCGTACAAAGATGAGCGGACAAACCGTGTTCGCATTCGCCCTCAGCTTCCATTGCTTCAAAGACTGCTTCATCTTGTTCTCTGGTCCAACTAGCGATTTTACGAGCTTCGTCTACGGCTACACCGCTTGTGACTAAACCATGTATCGCTTCATTGGATGCTATATCCATTGAACCTCCTATTAAGTTCTATTTAATTGTTACACCCAGTATAGCACACCCATAGGACATTGTCAAGTTTTACCTGAGATTTCTTTGAGGGTGTGGATAACCTGTGGATAAGCCCCGTGCTGTGCACGTTTGCGCCTCGGGGCTCCGAGTGCGGGCAGAAAAAAGCGCCCCCCAGTCTGAGTGGAGGGCGTACTTTCAGCTACGCTTTTCGTACTTGTGCGTCAGTGTAACCTGCGGACTCATACGCTTTCGCTAAACGAGTCGCACCATTCTTTGGAACCCACGATGGGAGTTTCATTGATTTGTGCTTACCTTTAGCATCTTTATACACAATCTTATAGGTAGATTTGTGTTTTTCCAACGCTTCAGCTAACTTTTGTAGCCCAGCTTCGGTGTTTGGCTTCACTATTGTCATTCATTGCTCCATTGTCTCTCCCCTTAGTCTTACTACCAGTATATCACATACCAGAGCCCTTGTCAAGTCTGTGGATAAGCTGTGGATAACTATCGGGGCTCCACTACCTGTAGCATCTCGGAAAAATCGCCCATTTGCGGAGTCCCGCCGAAAAAAGCCCGATACTGGTCGGAGTCCCGCCGAAAAATGAGTTTTGTAGGTCGGAAAATTTTTTTACAGAGCCATCACGGGTAAGGAAAAATTTTTTACGGGAAAAATTATGATCAACTTTTTTTTAATCAAGAAAATAAAAATTTTTTTGAAGCCATCACGGGTAGAGAAAATTTTTTTACGGACCGGAACGGGTAGCAAAGCCCCGAGTTACAAACCGCAACGGGTAACGGAGCCCCGATAAAAAAGAGCTGTGGAGACCCGAAGTAGGGTAAAAGGTAAGGACTTTTTCGTTGAATTTACTTTTAGAGATCAAAACTTTTCAAAAGTGACCACTTTTTGGTTGCCTTTCCAGGAACCAGGCGGAGTTTCCGGGTGCATTTGGGGTAAAAGTGGCTAGTTTCGCCGAAACTTTCATCATAATGACTTGACAAATCTTATCTGATGTGTTATACTTATAGTAACGTCAGGTGATAGGCGTTGTAAAAGTTTCAATGTACCTAGAAGTTATCACCACCAAAGATAGCCCTTGCCATCGGTAGGGGTTATTTTTTTGTGCCGGTACGGGAGCCCCGTGATCGCCCGTCTGATGCACTCGGGGCTCTGAGAGTGGGCATAAAGAAACCCACCCCTTTCGGAGTGGGCTCTTTGCGTCTTTGGGGGAGAGCCGTGCATTCCTGCATTTACCGGACTCGCATCGGGCGCTACCCATGCTATGTCCCCCGCCGTTATGTCCCCTATTGGGGAAGCGTTCTAAGAACAGTATAGCACACCAAAGAGAGTTTGTCAAGTTTTAGATAAACTTTTTCTTTGACTTGACAACGATCAGAAAGTATGTTATACTGGAAGTAACAATTAAATAAAGGAGGAAGGTACATGTCTTTTGGATATGGAACCAAAGAGCAACTAGATCAGCAATGGAAAGATCTGGAAGCTGACAAACAGGAAGCGTTAGCAAGAATCCGTGCCGAGAAAGCAGAAAAGCTAGAACGGCAAAAGGAACTAGCTAAAGATTTAGCCCACTTGTCATAACAGAGAAGTCCTCACCCTACGGGGTGGGGATTTTTTTGTGCCTACTCACGAGCCCCGCATCGGCGAGCGTTGGCAACTCGGGGCTCATGCACGGGGTGAGAAAAAGTTGCGAAATGACTTGACAATGGGTACATAATGTGTTACTATAGTAATTACCCCCAGTAAGACGGAAAGAATTGTGCTGGAAAGAGTGGTAATAGCCGTCATAGCGTTGTAAAGCGTGTAAGTTAGGCGACTTGCTTACACCGTCAAGTCCCTTACGGCTAGCCACTATGGAGGGGTAAGTCTTGACACGGCAAAGCGCAGAAAAGTAGCCCTTGCTTCGGCGGGGGTTATTTTTTTGCCCTCAGAGCCCCGGACCCGCATGCAAATCGCACTCGGGGCTGATAGAATATCAGTATGTACGCTGATGAACGTAAAGAACAAGAAATTTTACAAAAACTCAAGGAATTCTACGGAAACGGCTACATGCCACATCAAACATGGGAATACAAGAAGAATGAAGACAAAAGACCCAGAGCAACCAGTGCTGTTCGGCACAAAAAAGATGATAAAGGACTTCATTAGCGAAGTTATTGAAGATTGGGGCGAAGGTTTGGCATGGTACAACAGTATCTATTGGGGTTATTCGCACACGTCATGGGGTGAGCTCAGCAGCCCCGATCTCGCAAGTGAAAACGAAGAAAAAGAGGAGACTTACCTATGATTACTCTATCAGACACCGCAATCGCAAAAGTAGGAGAGCTTTTGACAGAGGAAGACGAAGATGGACTCGCCTTACGGGTCGCCGTGCGTTCTGGCGGATGTGCGGGGCTCAACTACGAGATGTACTTTGACACAGAAAAGACCGACGATGACGTATCACAGACGTTCGGTGAGTTTACCGTCGTCGTTGATGCTGTCAGCGCCGGACTGCTTACTGATGCTAAGTTGGACTACCTAGACGGGCTAGGGCAGTCGGGGTTCAAGATTGAGAACAAAACCGCACAGAAAACATGCGGTTGTGGACAAAGTTTCTGCTAAAACCCTACCACTTTCTCCAACTCTTGCCCCATCGGGGACTTGTTGTCCGTAGGTAAGTGCCTAGTTCGGGGAACTTTTCTTCTATCATGTTCGGTAAGTAAACGTGAACCAATAGATCAATGCCACGAACGAATCGGCACGGTGACCCGAACCAAAACCTACTGCTAGGTTCAGTTTCGTTACGAATGTACTCACGCACACGCTTACGGTCAATGTCCCAATAGTCAATGCCTACTTTGTCGGACACTATTCGTATTCCGATGTAGTATGGGTGTAATAATTCTTTCATACCCCCAGCATAGCATACTTTATCTGAGTTGTCAAGTCATAGTTACCCACAGGGTGTGGATAAGTTGTGGATAAGTACTCGCCTATGCGGGGGCGCACTCAGAGCCCCGTGTTGGGACGCATTGGCGTTACGGGGCTGATGCAGGGCGACGGCAATCGGAGGTGAAGGTTACAGGTCGTTGTCGGACAGGATGACCCCGTGCATTTCCCAAAAGTCTACGAAGTTTTCACTGTTTTCGTCAAGTTTATCAACGTCAATGTCAAGTGTCAAGTCGGTCTTTTCGGTCAGCAAGCCCCGAACATCGGTCCAAACGGTGGAAGAATCACAAAACTTAGATAAGAATGTGGCGCATTGTAAACGATCAACGATGCTCATACTTTTTACGTTACTTAACGTATTTCCACTGGTTATGCACTATTTTTGGTATAAGCGGGGCTTCGCTTGACAAACGTCACGAACTGTGCTATACTTGAGGTATGATTATAACAGACAGCAACACATACAAGTCTGATCTACAACCGAACGAGCATGTGGGACACAAGTGTCCTAGATGCGGAGACATCGGGCGCAAGATCTACAGTGAGTTTACACAAGACTTTGATGAACACGGAGTATTCGGATATCGTACAGTAACATGTATAGAATGCGATAGTGACTGGCAAGAACACTACGATATGAGGGAGATAATACTATTATGACACTAGGGCGTGCAGAAGCACTCGCCATGTGGCGGGCGATGACTGAGAAAGAACAGCTAGAAGTATGGGAACGTGCAGTTGAACGTGCGGTTGAAGACAATCACTTCTCCGAAAGTTGGACATTCCCTATGTTCTCTACGTCATCGGGCATGATTGAGCGTGCGATCAAACATGAGTGGGAAACACTTGACAAGTCCTAACAGGTGTGCTATACTGTAAGTGCTTGGGAAGCTGAAGAACTACACTGAAACCCCCATCTTAACGGGTGGGGGTTTTCGTATGCACGGTGTCAGAGCCCCGATATTGGCAGGGGTAGGAGAGGTGGGGTTGACAAACGGTGGAAGTCATGCTATAGTGACACCTTCTGTCGCATCGTACCTGTGGATAACCCTGTGGATAACTATGCGGGGCTGATGCAACTGGGAAGGTAATCGCAAAAAGTCACACAGTTTTGTTGACAAACGGTACGGTTCGTGCTATAGTGGGGGTCACAAACACAACGGGGCTCTAGTGCTGAGGGCGTGCAAAAGTCAGGGCAGATAGGGGTGAAGTCAGGTAAGGTAAGGCGGGTAGACTCGCCGTGTACTCGCCATGCGACGGGCGAACGAACGCACGAATCCCATCATCTATTCCACGTTAAGTATAACACACAACGTATCGGATGTCAAGTATACCGTACAGTATAGCACAAAAGCCCCGATTGTGCAAGTCACATGCGTGTCATTCGCATCGTGATGAGAGGGGTTGCAAAAGGTTACGAAGCGTGGTATGATGGCGGTGTGCGGAGGGGGCATGCGGAAAGCATCGGGGCTTGTCAAGGTCAACGACTTGTGGTACGATAGATACCCTGTGGATAACTTGTGGATAAGTCATGGAGTCTGTGGATAACTGAGGGCGAATGGATGCGTGCTCTCAAGGGGTCAGAGCCCCGTTGCATGAGAGGCAAGCGAACGTTGAGTATCCAATGGTCGTCGGGCAGTCGCCGTGCACTCGCCATAGGGCGGGCGAAGCACTCGTTCGTAACGAAAAACATAGCGGGACGTTTTAATGTGTGTCATTAATAAAAATTTTATTTAATGTGTGCCATTAATTCAATTTTTTTTCTCGGGACCCTTCAGCCGAAACGTCCGCCATAGGGCGAACATACGTTCGGTTGCGACTTTCTCGCTCAAAAGCCCCGAGCCTACCAGCCGAGCAAACCTTCGCCACCTTTCAGCCTAAAAAGCCCCGTGCCGACGAAAGCGAACAAACGTTCGTGCGAACATACGTTCGGTTAAAGCCCCGTAACCCAAAGCGAACATACGTTCGTTGTGGATAACCTGTGGATAACGCTAGAAGAGCCCCGACACCGTCAATGTTAAGCTGACTTAACGTGCTCGGAAAGGGCGAACACCTGTTCGGGACTTTTTAGCTCAGACGTCCCCCCTTGGCCGCTTATACACCATATTTTTGGGTTGTGGTGTGTGGATTGTATTATGTGGGGTTTTTGAGTTTGTGTTATGTGAGGGGTGTGAGTGCGTTGATGAGTTTTGTGGGGTCGGGTTTGTCTGTTATTGCTTTGTGGGTGTTGTGGATTTTTGTTTGTATTGTGTTGTGTACGTGGGTGTCTATGGTGTTTGGGATGATGAGGTTGTGGATTGTGACTGGTTGTGTTTGTCCGATTCTGTGTATTCTGGCTGTGGTTTGTTGGTATTGGGCTGGTGTCCAGGGTGGTTCTATGATGAGCATGTTGTGTGCGGCGTTGAGTGTGTGTCCGTGTGAGGCTGCTGTTATGCTGATGGTGATGTTCATTGAGTTTGTGTTATGTGTGAATTCGTGTTTTGCGGTTTCGGTGTCTTGGGGTTTTTGGCCGCCTATGATTTTGAGTCCTCCGGTTTCGTTTGCTATGGTTTGTACTATGTCTCGGTGGTGGGCGGCGATGACGATTTTTAGGCCTTGGTCGTTGGCGTTTTGTATCCATTCTAGTGCTTGTTGTATTTTTGCTTGTGCTGTGATTTTTCTGAGGGCTGTGAGTTGTATGAGGGTTTCGTTGTTTTGTGCGGCGAAGTGTGCTCGTATTCTGGCGGCGTTGGGGTTGCGTCCTTCTTTGATGGCGAGTTTTTCGCATTCGGCTTTGTACCATTCTTGGAGGTCGTGTAGGGCTTGGTTGTATTGTTTTTTGTGTTTGTTGTCTAGGGTTGCGTGTATGGTGTTGTATGTGATTGGTGGTAGGTCTGGTAGTACGTCTTCTTTTTCTCTTCGGATGTAGCAGTTTTTGCGTAGGTTGTTGTGGAGTTCTGGTAGGTTGCTGGCTCCGTGTGTTTGCCAGTGTCCCCATTGGTCTTTGTATGCTCCGCAGTAGCGTTTGTAGAAGTTCCAGAGTCCGCCTAGTTTGTCTAGTTGTCCGATGATTTCTAGTTGGGGTGCGTATTCTGCTGGTCGGTTTGTGATTGGGGTTCCTGTGAGTAGGAGGATGTTTCCGGTTTTGGGTATGTTTTTGGCGATGTGTTTTGCTGCTTTTGTGCGTTGTGCGGTTCGGTTTTTGCAGTAGTGTGATTCGTCTAGGATGAGGGTTTTGTAGTT
>CERT01004802.1_pt1 | contig 13905 bp, 13 predicted proteins | sample 530691 | NCBI WGS metagenome assembly CERT01 (sample SAMEA2620861, study PRJEB7988) | marine metagenome | biome: marine biome (ENVO:00000447); feature: surface water layer (ENVO:00002042); material: "saline water (ENVO:00002010), including plankton (ENVO:xxxxxxxx)" | depth 5 m
CTATCATGTTTATGAACAGGATTATTCCTGACTATGATTTGTCTGGTGGTAAAATAAAAATGAAATTTACAACCAAGCAGTATCCAGAAAGCACTGATTCTGTAACAAAAGAATTTGATATAACGAATACAACAGAGAAGGTAAATTTTAGAAGTAGAGGAAGGCAAGCAAAGGTACGGGTATCTTGTGGTTCTAATAATGCAAGCTGGCGTTGGGGAGCGATCAGGCTTGGCATACAAGGTGATGGAGCAAGGTAATGGCAAGATACCCAACCCTTCCGCAGAATATGTCCACGGATGATATTAAGCGGATGTACAGTGAAATACAACGATGGGGATCAATACTAATTAATGAACTTAACAATAGAGATACGGTATCAGAAAGCACACCAGCAAGTAACATCTATCGTGTTGTAACTGTTACCAGCATAGGAAGACCACGAAAAGGAGACATTGCATACTCGGCAAGCACAGGGAAGTTTAAGGGGTATGTAAGTCTAGGATCAGAAACATCTTGGCAGGACTTAAACTAATGGACAACAGAGATCGCATTAATCTTATTAATACCAGCACTTTTTTTGGTAATCTGAATACTGGTCAGTTTATTGATCATAGTAGATTTCGCATGGATCAGAAGATAAAAGAATTTGGAAAAATAAAAGATTCGGTATATAATAATAATAGTAACTTTATTGCAGATCAAACATTCTCTCAGTCTAATTATGGAAGAATAAAATGAATATAAATAAAGATATTAAAGAAACTATTAAATTAAGTGCGCTTGATAACTTACTTGTAAGGGCTGGTGTTACCAAAGTACAGCTTAATTCTGCAAAAGATATTTTAACTATTTCCAATCAGGATGCGGCGGAAAGAGAGATGGAGGAACAGGCTGGTGCTGTTCCCATGCAAATGCCTCCACAACAAACAAGACCACCTGTACAGCCCATGCCATCTGATCCACGTAGAATGGCTAGAGTAAAAGCTGTTCAGGATGCACTAAGAACTGAATCGCAACTGGACAATCTTGCTATGATGCGTATGCGTCAGGCCAGAGGTGGTGGCATGGTTTATAAGGGATACTCAGGCATGGTTCCCGGTGAGGGTCATGGTATGCAGGATAATGTTTACATGCCCATAGTAGACAGGGCTGAAGGACAGCAGGTTGCAACTCTTGCTGTTAGTCCTGATGAGTATATTGTAGATGCCGCCACGGTGGCCGCACTGGGCAACGGAAGTTCTGATGCTGGTGCAAAAGTACTGGACGAAACAATTAAAGATATACGGCAAGAAGCCTTTGGCACAACCAAACAGCCTAACCAGATCAATGGCCTTGCTTCTTTGCAACAGGCTTTAAAGTCAAATATAGGATAAGGAAAATATAATGGCTCTTTTAGATTTTTTATTCGGTAGAACCAAACCAGTTCCAACCACAACTACCACCATAACATCTCAAAAGTTGCCGGAAGAGATCGCTCCTTTTGTCAAGGAAGTTCTTGAAGAGGCACAGCAGATTTATGGCGAACGTAGAGAACAGGGTTATCAAGAATTTCCCGGCGAGACTATTGCGCCCAGAACCCCCGAAGAACTGGCTGCAATAGAAGGACTTCGTAGTTTGGTTGGAACACAAGAACCTTATCGTGCAGAACAGGAGGCTAGATTAAGGGCTACGCCCACTGCCTTTACAACTGATCAAGCCGAAGCATTTATGAATCCTTATCAACAGGCTGTTATTGATGTTGCAAAAAGAAGGGCTGTAGAAGACTTTGAGCGAGTAACCAAGCCTCAGTTTGAGGCACAGGCTGTACAGGCAGGAGGTATGTCTGGTCTTGGAACAAGGGCTGGGGTACAGGCTGGAGTGCTTGGAGAGGCACTGCAAAGGCAACTAGGAGATATACAGGCCATTGGACAACAGAAAGCTTTTGAGGATGCTTATAAAAGGTTTGGTGATCAGGTTGAGAGAGAACGTGTAAAAGCTGCTGATATCTCTGGTTTAGGAACACAGCGATTTAATATTGGTTTGGCTGAACGAGGTCTGCAACAAGAGCTTGCTCAAGCAGATCGTGCTGAAGCACAGGCTTTGTTGAATGAACAGTTTGCAGAGTTTATTGAGCGTGAGCAGTTTCCTGAAAGTAGTCTTGCTCAGTACTCTAGTTTTGTTTATGGTAATCCATTCCTAAGACAACCTGATACAACAGGGATAGTTCAAGGAACGCTGCAACCCTCAACTTCTATGGGACAGCAGCTTCTTGGTCTGGGTCTTACTGGTTTGAATATCTTTGGTCGTGGTGGTGGCTTTGGGGGTGGTAAAGTTGATCCTACGGGTTTTGCATTTGGAAATATATTTGCTCGTAAAGGTGGTGGTTTAGCGTCTTTACCTGTTGTTAACAGACGGAATGGAACACAAATTCTTGGTGGAGGTGGTCGTGGTTCTATGGACCCAAGTTTAGTTGAAGCATTAACTGGTGATCCAGCTATATATGAATCTTCCCCTCTTCGTAGAATTCAAAGTGCAAGAGAAGCTTACCGAAGGTCAGGTCAGCCACTTATGTCTACTGCTAAATTTAAAGCTGCATTGGATAAATTAGAAGCTCAACGTGAAGGAGTTACAAGAAGGCAACAAGCTAGACGTGCATTTTATGATGATCCTAAAAAGGGTCTGCAATCACTAGCGCCAACACCATCAGACCCAATGTCTGCAATTAGTGCTGGTGTAGAGGCTGTTTATGAAAAGCCTACTGATCCTGAAAAAGTAGCACCCCCCGGTTTTATTGAAGCTTTATCAAAAGGAACGGCTGCAATATTTAAAGCTCAAGATGCACAAAAAGCAGCAGATAAAAAAGCAAAAGCAGATTTTGCAAAGTTAAAATTTGAAACTGAAAAGGGAGAAATGCTTGCTCAACAACAAGAAGATATAAGTGTTCAACAGTTGCAAGATTTGGCTAACCTTGCTAAAGAAACTCTTCCCGCAGCACAGGCAAAAGAAATAGATAGTATTATAGATAAAGACATTGCTAATGAATTAAAGTTTGCTCAAATAAGAGGAGCTTTAGCAAAAGCTCAAAAAGATAGACAGGGCGATCCTATTAAATATAATAAAGGTGATATGGACAGAGTAGAAGAAGATGTTGCAAGGTCATATGACTATAAAATAATACGTAATGATGATGGAGAAATAATTGGATTTAGAGGCAAGGATGAGAGGCCTCTTGAAGAAGATGAACAAAAACCTGTTCTGGAAGCAATGGCTAGGGCAAGAACTCTGTTTGTAAGCGAAGCAGAAAGAACTAGAAATAAAGGTAAGGCTTACGACGCTGTAATGAAAGCAGTAGCAGATGGAAGTATTAAAAATCCTATTGTTATTTTAGATTAAAAATTAAAATGGCTGAAAGACAAAGATACAGTTATCAGGGGCAGATTTATGACCTGTCTGCTGAGTTGTCAAAAGAAGAAGCTTTAGAAAGAATTAAAAAACATCTTTCTGAAAACGCTGAAACTGTACCCACACCTGAACCAGAACCTGATGTAGAGCCTAGCGGTGCTACAGGCTTTGAAGAGACAGATCGTGATGTTCGTCAAGCAACAGGACAGCCACCTACTACTACTGATATAATTAGTAATATATTTGATACTGATAATATTTTAAATTTTCTAGCTGAAAAAAATAAGTTTGAGGCAGAAGCACAAAAGGGTGCATCTAAAATAATAGGAACAGCCGCTTATGAAACTGCCGCAGCTATTCCAAAAATTACATATAATATTTCAACTTTAATAGCGCCAGAAACTATGGATTCAATTAAACAAGAAGTATCTGATTTTGGTCCTACTGCTGCTGTAAAAAACTTTATAGATAGAATTGATCCAAAACAATATTTAAATCAAGAAGAAAAACTTGCTGCTGAACTGGTTACATATTTAACCTTTGGTGGTCTTGGTGCTAAGTTAACTAAAAAAGGCACTGATGCTTTAGTTAAAAAGTTTGGTAAAGATAAAGCAGACGAAATTATAAATAAAGGGGTTCTACCTAATTTAGCTAGAAATGTTAAACAACAATCTCCCTATACTATTGGAGTTATTGCTGGAGTAACACAGGCTGGTGTTCAGCTTCGGCCTGATGAAAATACTTTTGCAGAAATTATTAATAAAGCTCCACAGTTAAGAGAAAGGCTAGAGCAACTTAAAGAAAATCCTGAAGATGTTGGAACACTGGAACAACTTGTTTTAGAGCTTGGAGCATATATAGATCAAAATGCTCCACAAGGCATTAAAGATTTTGCAAAATCATTAGAAATAAATCCTGATGATACTGAAGCTGAAAAATTAAGAAAAAGATATATAGAAGAATTTACTGGTACTTCTGTTCTTGGCCTTCCTATAGATGTAGTTCTTCTTGCGTTAAGAACTGGAGGTCAGTCTCTTAAAAATGTAGTTACAAAACTTGCGTCCAGTAAAGCTCCTTCTACTGGTCCTAATGCTACTCTTGTATCTTCTGAAGTAGTTGAGCGGCCCTCTGGAGAAGTTGTTTTGAACAATACTTTTTCAAGAAACACCAGCGGATTTATATCATCTTTAGTTGACGCTACAGGAAAACTTAATACTGCTTTGGCCAGAAGATTTTTTAGTCAAGCAGGGCTACCAAAACGATTTGCTAAGTTAGCTGAAGATAGAATAAATCAAATTAGTGCTTCAGAAGGTTTAATTAATTCTTTAATTAAAGATATTAAAAAAGCTAAAAAAGATTTTAACGTCAGTGATGATCAATTTAAAACTTGGATATCGGGAACAGATGATAGTGCTATTTCTAAAGAGTTGCCAGAAGGTTTTACTAGAGTTGCTGAAGGTGCCAGAAAAGAAATTCAAAGAAACAATGATAAAATAAATGATCTTCTTGAGTTAACTGGAGATAAAAGAATTAATGTTGTTGTTGATGGTGAGCAAGTTTACTATCGCAGAATGTTTGAGGCTGCTCAAAATAAAAAATATTATAAAGAAATTAAAGCTGGTATTCAACGAGTAGAACAGGCAAGACGTTCTGGAGTAGAACTGCCTGATGATGAGGTAGCTTTAAAAGTAATTAATGCTAGAGATTATTTTAAACAGTTAGGTGTTCCCGAAGAGGAGCTTGATCTTGCAGTTAGAACTGCTGTTCAAAGATTGTCTCAAGGTAAGGGAGGCGATAACGCTACTTTATCTGATATTATATTTGGAGACATTGGAAAACAGTACCGTGGTGGAACTGCTAAAGTACTAAAGGGTAGAAAATTAGATGTTGAAGATGATGCTCCTTTACTAGAGTTATTGGGTGAAATTAAAGACCCAATAGTAAAGTTTGAAGCTACACTAGCTGCACAACAAAAGTTAATAGCAGAACTTAATTTTATTCGTGGAGTAGCAAAAGCAGCAGAGGAAACTGCTGGTAATGTTATTCCTATGCAAAAATTAATTCCATTTCTTCCCGGCGCTAAAACTCAATTATTAGACAAGGGTCAGATTAAAGGAGCGGCTATACGAAATGTGGACTATAATCTTTTAGAAAATTTTGCGGCACCAAGAATGGGTAGTTTTGGTGGAGGTCCAACTGAATTATTAAAAGATGTCTACACAACTCCTCAGTTTGGTCAGTATCTTGATCTTGGTTTAGACCTAGCGGGACCAAAGGGAAATAATCCCGGCATCTTGGGTATGGCTTATAATGCCATGCGAAGAACTACCGCCCTTGCACAGTCTAAAGAAACTATTTTAGATGTTCCTGCATATGGTTTGGCTGCTGCTGGCGCAGCTACTAATACAATATTTAATGGAACAGTTTTTAATCGCAAACTTTTAATTGATGCTAAAAAAAGTTTAGAAACTTTAGTTAAAGGTCTTGCCACCAACGATAAGAAAGCAGTGGAGAAACTTGCTTTTTATAAAAGAAAGGGCATAGTTAATACAGATATAACTGGCAGAGCTTTACGAGAAAATGCTCTTCTTCATAGAGGAAGACCAGATACAATATATAAAAATACAATGAGGGTTGCTGGACAGGCTTATAGCTTTCCTGATTCGTTAGCTAAAATATATGGTTATGAAACAAAATTAGCACAGTTAAAAAAAGTATATCCGTATGATCCTAAAAAAGGTAATGTAACAGGTATCACCACACGCAGACAACATGATGAAATGTTGGAAGATATGGCGGCAGACTTTGTTAAAAATACAGTTCCTACGTATACTATTGCTATGCCTGTGTCAAAGTCAGTTTCAAAAACACCCCTCTTTGGTAACTACGTTTTGTTTACTACGGAAACTGGACGTACCTATAAAAACATTGTAAAAGAAGCTTTGAAAGAAATGGCTACTGCAAGCAGAAGGTTAGCGGCTGGAGAAAAGGGCGCTAAACAACATGTTGTTATGGCAAGTAAACAGCTTGCTGGAGCATCTGCTATGGTGGCCGGTGGGTATGAAGCTATAGATTATTTTAATGATGGTGGTTCTATGTTTGGATTCAAATTAGTTGAGCCGTCCTATGATATGGAAGTTGTTGATTCTGAAACCGGAAAGAAAAAAATTGTTCAGGCAAAACTTAATGTACCTGCTAATACAAAGCTGATGAGCATCACTGCGCCTGATTGGGGTAAGGGCACAAAGCCCATGTTTTCAAAACCTTTTATGTTAGATGAAACTGCTGGCGAAAGACTTACAAAAGAACAAAGAGAATATTGGGCTATAAGAGGTGGATTTGTGCCACAGATTCAGGGTGAGGTTATTAATTCTAATACCATGCTTTATCCAGATTATATCAGGGCAGCATTTCAATTAATATTAGGCAAAGTTTTAGGCGGAAGCGATGAAATAGATTCTACTGTTTTAGATAAAGCAGAAGAATCTGCAACACAATTAATTACAGGAACCTTTACAAGCCCTAAGTTTCTTCTTCAGGGCGTATTAAATGCATACATGGGTGTGGATGCAAACGGTAAACCACTGTATGATAAACTTCCCGGTCAAACTGTTAAAGATAAATTCATGGCTGGAACAGATGCTCTATATAAAAATGTTGTTGAAGGCGGAACAATTAAAGCTATTAAAAATCTAATAGCAAGTTCAAGTGCCGAAGAGTTAATGGGTGCAGGGAATGCACAAAGAATGTCAGGATTTCCTATGACATTTGACTCAGTTATAAAGTCATTAACTGGTCAACGCTTTTTACCTGTAAGACCATTAACTGCTGCTGGTTATTCTATTTCACAAGATGTTAGAGAAATTGAAAAAAGTAGAAGTGCTTATAGAGAGTTTTTATATAGAGGACTTGGAGATGCTCCCTCTAAAAGAACAGAGGAAGATATTCAAAAAGTTGTTGACTACTATAGAGATATGCAAGAACGTAAGTTTAAAGTAACTAATTCAATGGCTCGTAAAATGGATACCTTTGAAGATGTTAGATACATTAGACGTTATCGTGATCCAAAAACTAAAAAAATTAAAGAAGAAATAAAAGAACTTGGATTTATTGGAGTTATAAATGCAGCTACAAAACAGTTTGAAAAAGACCCCAAAGATAAAGTTCTAACTGCTTTATTGGCTAATTCTGAAAGCGATATGAAGAATGGAATTTTTATTCCAGATGATCCATTAGAATTTTTAGAAAGTTTTGGAGAGAAGGCTTTACTTGAACAAGGATTTACTATAGATCAAATGGTGGAGATAACAAAAAGACAAAAAGAAATAGAATTAGATTACATAAAAAATAGAAGAGTATTTGAAAAAGATCAAGAGGAACAGCAATGATGTTTGAAGATGCAGCAATGTTATGGAATGGTGTACTGACAATAGCCATCGGTGCTTTTCTCTGGTGGATACGGGGTACTAACTCACAGATAGATAATCTTTGGAAACTTTTATCTCAGACAAGAGAAGAGATACCAAAAACATATGCTACCAAGGTAGATGTTGCAAGAGATGTGGAAAAGATTATGGATCGTTTTGATCGACTGGATAGTAAAATGGATAGTTTATTAGAAAGGATTAATCGTGGCTGATTGGGAATACTTTACTGAAGATGAAATGCGTTGTAAAGGCACAGGTGAGTGCCAGATGGACGAGGAGTTTATGGAAAGGCTCATACGTCTAAGAGAAGACTATGGCAAGCCCATGATTGTTTCTTCAGGATACAGGGACATTGCATATAACACTACAATAGGTGGCTCTCCTAACTCTGCACATATCTATGGCAGGGCTGCTGATATTGTAGTGGGTGGGCATGAAGCTTACAAGCTGATGCGTCTGGCAATCATACATGAGTTCACAGGTATTGGTGTTTCTCAACGAGGTATGTTTGAGCGTAGGTTTATACATCTGGATACAATGGAAGATGGGGATCACCATCCTCGTCCGTGGGTATGGAGTTATAAGTAATGGCTGAAGAACGTGGCTTGCAAAGTTTGGTTTCCCCTCGTCGCAGAACTGTGCGAGGCGAAGAAGCAAGAATGTTGGAAGCTCAACGTAAAAGGAGAGAACAGCTAGAGTCTCTGTATAATATGGAGAGGCCCAACATAGACTATGCACAAATGGCTGAAGATGTCTATGAGGGAATTAAAGGTATGGACACGATGGATCAGATTGCTCTGGCCACTGCACCTGTTCCTATTGTGGGGGATATTGCTGGTGGCATAGCAGATACCAGAACTCTTATTAATGAATTTGGGTTTGACCGCCAGACTGCCGCTAACTTAGGTTTTCTTCTTGCTGGCCTTGTTCCTTTTGTTCCTTCAGGAGGTGTATTAAGGGCTGGAAGAGGAGCATACAAAGAGGCTGCACAAAAAGCTGCCACTAATTTAAAAAATAGAGTTCCTAATTTTTATGGACAGGGTGCTGGTCAGGCTCAAAAAGGAGCAGCTTTTGGCATGACTGTTCCAGAGGGATTGACAAATGTACTCAGAGCTAGATATGATCCTAAAGCTAAAGCTCTTCAAGAAAACTATAACATTAGTGTGGCTGATCGAAAAGTGGCCCGGGATGCGCTTAAAATTACTGAGGAAAAAACTGCTGAGTTAAGACCCCTAGAGGCGCAGATGAGAGCTATGAGAAAAGAGGGGAAGGTTGACACAGAAGAATTTGAAGCACTTGATAAAAAAGCAAAAGCTTTAAGGAAGGAGGCTAACACGGCTGCTAAAGTAGCTGTGGGTCAGGGTAATCAAACAAGAGCTATGACTAAACAATATTATGGCCCTGATACTGGTTTACAAGGTATTCATAAACTTTATGATCAAGTAGATCACATTAAAACTTTTAAAACTTTTAATGTAGATGATTATTTTAAAACAGTGGGTGATTTAGTTCCATCAGGCACGGGCAAAGAAGGAGTTGAAGAAATATTTAAACAAATTAAAACTCTTCCTGCTATTGGTTACAATCCAAAGAAAAACTATCAGATGAATATAAGAAGGGTACACACAGGTTCAGCGGGAAAATTGGAGCAAAAGATAAGTCGTAGAATATTTTATAGTGATAAGATAGGTAAAAAAGGAAGAGCTAGTTTAGTAGATATAAAAAACTCAGTATTTTTAAGACATCCTACGAAAGCAAGCAAAGAAAAGAAACTTAAAGGATTTAATTCTGATAAAGAATTTTTAGAAGCACTTGATAAAACAGGTATTAAAATTTTAAATAGAGATGAAGTTCTTAAAGGTAAACCTGCTGTTATTACAGGAGATGGCACGACAGATGCTTATGAACTTGGTGGCGTTAATTACATGACTGCTATTTCTAAGCGAGGAAAGATTACTCAGATTGTAAATGATGAGCATGATGTAATTAGCCGTAAAATTCCTAAAACAGATATTGAAGTGGGTAAGCTTCCCGGTGCTGATCGCTTTATGAATGTATCTGAACCTATTGTTTATGACCTTATTAATCCTGCTAAAAAATCTACCGATATACAGAAGGACGCTAAAGCTGCGCTTAAAGCACAAAAAAAATCTGCTGAGTTGGCTGCAATAGAAGAGTATGAAAAAATTCCCGGTGTAAAAGTTAGAGAGTTTAATGAGAAGACTGGAAAGTATGAAGACTTACCAAAACCAAAGGGATTTAAAAGCCATGAACAGTGGGCCAGAGTGCAAGCAATAGCCAAGATACAGCCTGATCATCCTGATTATTCAAGGCTAATTAAAGACGCTACTATTGGCAGTCCTACAAGAGTTGTAAGAGCTTTGGAAGAGGATGAACAAAAAAATAAGAGGGGCGGTGGTTCTGTTATAGAGCGCAACCCCTATGACTACCCATCAAGGAGTATCTAATGGCTGAAGATCGAAATCTTTTAGAGAGAGCGCAAGACTATCTAGTCTCTGGAGATTTTGATAGGGATGCTAGGTATGTTCTTGGTCCGCATCTTAGTAAAGGTTTGTCAGGACTTGCTCAACTAATTGGTCCCGGTGCCGATATAAAGGCTGGAATGGATGAGGTTGAGAGAATAGTTCCATCTTTAAGAGAAGGCAATGTAACCGGCGCATTGGCTGCAACAGGACTCGCAGGGGCTACTCCTTTATTTATGGTGTCTCCCGGCTCCGCCAAAGAAGTACGACAAGTATCTCAAGAAGTTGTATCTCCTCTACGTCGTTTATTTGAAGATTTACCAGAAGAAACAAAACAGTCTTTACCAAAACAACCTAATGAAACAGGTTTATATGGTTATCATGGTTCTTCAAAGGGTAGAGTAGAAAAAGAAGGTGAAGATTACTTTGATATAAAGTTTGGTAATCCTAACGATCAGTTTATGGGGGAAGGTTTTTATTTTACTATTAATCCTAAAGTAGCTGAAGAGTACGCTAATCTTAGAGCAACAAAAGATTTTCAACCAATGACTAGGCCAGACCCTAATAGACCGGGCAAAAGAAAAGATACAGGAGAATATATTAATCCTAAAACAAAAGAGAAAGCAACTTTAGCTTCACTAATGAGGGGTATTGACATAGAGGGTAATCCTCTTTTAGCTGGTCAGAATATATCTAGGTTTGATTTAGGTGGACTTAGGAAACCTTTTATAGTCAACAACAATAAACAAAGATTATATGCAAAAGAAAATATTGAAAAACTTAAAGAAGAAGGTTATGACTCTATTATGTTTAGAGAGTTTGAAGATAGGTCACAACAGATATTAGTTTTTCCTGAACATATTAATAAGGTAGTTTTTAAGTACGCTGGAGGGCAGATAAAAAAAGGTGGCTCTGTAGTAGAACGTAATCCTTATAACTATTTACCAAGGAGTATCTAATGATGGGTCGTGTACTACTTGCATGGATTATAGCAGTAATTGTAACGGCGGTAACTGTACACAATGTAAGGGCCGCTGACACTAATACTGTGTCTTCCACGGTAGTCACAGACAAAACTCCACCAACTGCCTCTGCACCGTCTGTTGTGGTTAATAATACAGATGTATGCAAGAGCGGTAAAAGTGCAGCAGTACAGACTCAAATATTTGGTATTGCCAGTGGTATAACTATCACAGATGAAACATGTGAACTGTTAAAGTTAAGTCGCAGTCTCTATGGAATGGGCATGAAGGTTGCTGGTGTTAGCTTGCTGTGTTCGGATCATAGAGTATTTGATGCCATGTGGATGGCAGGTACGCCCTGTCCCTATAAAGGAAAGATAGGGGACGAAGCAAGGATTGCATGGGAAGCCAACATGAAAGATGCTCCCGAAGGAAATACAGTTTTAATTGAGAAAGAAGAAAAGTCTAATTATTCAGCACGGAATGATAGCTATGAGTTCCCGGACGAATATGAAAACTATGAGTAGATGGCTTATTTTTCTGTCTGTCCTTCTTGGCATTGTCATGGTGTCCTTTTGTTCTGATGCGGAAGAGACAGAGATTATAACGGGACAGGAGACTAGCCCAAACTATATACCTGAGATGGGACAGTTTACCAGATCAGGTGGCACCAATACAGGCGGGGGCAGAGGATGTTCTTCAGGTAACTTCTGTACTGCCGGTAAGCAGGGGCCGGGAGGAACATATACAAGCACATTTGATCTGGAAGATAACATGACCATAGACCAGATCAATCGTGGCTTTGATATGAACTACGGTGTGGACGTTGAGTCCCACCCAAGCAACTCTGTGCTGGCCTCATGTGTCGGTGGCAACGTCATGCAGAACAGTGACTGTAGGGATATATTTAATCTTACTGTTACTCTGCTGGATGTAGACAATGTTGTACATAAGTTTGAACATGAAATTGAACTGGACTTTACAGGCACACGGCCTTTTGCTTTCTCTCAGGTCATACCGGAAAATACTTTCACAGGACTACGGGGGGAGTTTGAGTTATTCGGCATAGATGCGGGGTTTCCAACTGGATTTTTTGGTCCAAGATTCGACAACCCCTTTCTCACCACGACTTTTGATCTTGTTACGATTTTAGAGACAGAAGTTTTAAATATAATTGATTTACAGCAAGAGGTAGAGGTTGTTGATATACAGGAGATAGAGGTAGAACTTGAACCTGTAGAGCCTGAAGAAGTGGAGATAGCCACAGAAATAGTGGTTGAAGAAATTGAAACCGTGGAACTGGAAATAGAAATACAACAGCCCGTAGAACCGGAAGCCGCACAGGAAGAAATGGAAGTCACGGCAGAGGTTGAGGAAGAAATACAGGAAGCAGAAGTGGCTGAACAAGATGTTGCAGAACAAGAAACTCCTACCGAAACTGCTAGTGCAGAGGAGCCAGAAGAACAGCAGGAAGAACAGGCTGAACCCGCTCAGAAGAAAACTGTTGCTCAGAAAGTTAAAGAGAAAGTTGCCAAGAAAATTATGAGCAAGATGAATGACAAGAGCAAGTATGACTCGACCAATCAGGTAAGGACACTGGCAGTCATGGGCGTTCTTGGTAACAGTCGTAGCTTCTTTAATGCACAGGCTACTCTACAGGACACGCCCGGTTTCTTCAGTGGAGCTACCATACCAGACAGTACCCTGCCAACAAATAATATAGCACAGTACTTAATGTTTGGCGGAAGTAATCAGGCGCACTCTGAAATTGTAAATAGTCAATGGAAATAATATGGACTTTATGAAAATAAATTAAAGGACAGGAACAATGGCTGAACTGGAATATAAAGGTATTAAGATTGGAGGGAGTAAGCTGTTACTCCTTTTTCCTCTTATAGGTACAGTGGTTGGTGGCCTATGGGGAGGCTTTGAAGTTTACAAAGACTATATGAACATGCGTTCAAAGATAGAAAAATATAAAGCTCCTGATTTGTCTGCCTTTGACAAGAAGCTGGCCGTGCTAAGACAGGATATGAATAATCTTAGAGAACTGGAGGCAGTGATTAAACAGTCAGCCTCAGATGCCAGAGACTATGCAAGAGATATAAAGAATGATTTGAAGGATGAGATTATACGAACAGAAAAGTTAGTCGAGGGAGTAGATCGTAGAACCAAGACTATGCAAGATGAAGTTCGTGCTATGATAGATAAAGAGAATGATCGTAACAATACTTTGCGAGACAGAATTAATTCTCGTATGGATAGCCTTGATGAATCTCTTACAAACAAAATGAAATCACTTGAAGATCAAACCAAATCAACAATTAAGAAAGCATTGGATAATCCATTAAGTAATATGAGGAGATAAATTATGGCTGAAGCCAAAGATAATATTCCTGATAAAGAAACGTATCAGGTTAATCGACGTAGAATGTGTTGGGTTGTTCTTGTAATGATGGCTGCTATGACTGTAGCTATCATAGGATGGCCGGAAAGATATCAGAATGCCAACGTAATGGAGATGGCATATCTGGCATTATCAGGTCTTGTAGCTGCATATTTTGGAGCAACTGCATTTCAGACAGCTAAAAAGGCTGTGAAAAAGTAAAATCCTCTGTATCAAGCTAGGAGCGTCATACAGAAGAATTAGTA
>CERT01063624.1_pt1 | contig 13841 bp, 10 predicted proteins | sample 530691 | NCBI WGS metagenome assembly CERT01 (sample SAMEA2620861, study PRJEB7988) | marine metagenome | biome: marine biome (ENVO:00000447); feature: surface water layer (ENVO:00002042); material: "saline water (ENVO:00002010), including plankton (ENVO:xxxxxxxx)" | depth 5 m
ACTTGACAAGCTTTTTGAGGTTAAATCATGAAGAATAAAAAGAAACAAAGACAAAGAAACCTAAAGCAAAGAATTGACTATCGTAATGGTGGTCGTGTTGCATTTAATGCAGGACAGGCTGCTAGAAGAAGACAAGAAGAGGAAAGAGAACAAGAACAAGAGGCTATAGAACAAGCAGAAGCCGCAGCAAAAGATAACAATAATGCTCTTAATGAAAATCAAGAAGCAGAAAAAGAAAGAGAAAAAGATTTTAAAGAAAAAAGAGATGAACGAATAGGAAGAACTGCAGAAGCTGTAGAGGCTGCAACAAAAGGAACAGTTCCTGCTGCTGCAAAAATACCTGATCCAGTTCCAATGGTTGAAGATACTCCAATGGCTACTACAACTATGGCAACACCAACTAAAGTTGTAGGACAGACTGCTGCACCTATAGTTCCAGAAAAAGTTACAGAAGTTCAAGACACATCACAGGTTTCTCCTCCAGAAGAATTAAGAGCAGCCCAAATGGAAGCTGCACAAGTAACTGAATCTCCTGAAGTTGTAGCAGCACGTTCTGAAGTAAGAGATGAATCATTAGCAAAAGCTGCTAAAATAGATAGAGTTGCACCTATTGAAGGAGCAGAAGTAGATATACCTGAAGGAGCTTTGGCAGAAAGAGTTGTTGGAATTATTAGTGAAGGAGCAAAAGCTACAGCAGCTATTAATGCAGGAACTACATTATCTAGAATTACAAGAGCAAGACAACAATTAAAAAATGCAGGTTTAACAACAGAACAAATTAATGAAATTGGAAATGATCCCGAAGTTTTAGAGGCTCGTCTTGTTAATTTTACAGAAGAAGAAAGAGGAATTATTGAAGGGTTGCCTAGAGAAGCTTTAGTATCTACGCAACTTAATGGTTTATTAGAAGGTATTGAAGATGGTAACATACCTCCTTGGGCATCCCCTGCTGTTGCACAAGTAGAACAGATGTTAGCTTCTAGGGGAATAAGTGCTTCTACAGTTGGTAGAGATAATTTATTAAATGCGATTATTCAAGCAGCATTACCTATTGCACAAAGTAATGCTCAAGCTATACAACAATCTGTTGCACAACAAAAAGATATAGAATTTAAAACAGCAGAAGCTAATGCACAAAGATTACAACAAACTGCATTAAAAAATGCTGATAATGTTTTTAAAATGAATATGGCTCAGTTTAGTGCCGATCAGCAAACTGCTTTATTTAATAGTAAATTTTTACAGACTGTTGGTTTAACAGAGGCAAACTTTGATCAACAATCTATTGTACAAAATGCGGTGCTAATGTCGCAAGCTAACTTAGCTGAAGCAGATTTTTATCAAAAATCTCAGATACAAAATGCTCAAGCCTTTTTACAAACTGACATGGCTAATTTAAATGCAGCCCAACAATCAAATATACTAAAGGCTCAACAAGAACAACAAAGGTTACTTAGTAATCAAGCAGCAGAAAATGCAGCACGAAATGCTAATATGGTTTCAACAAATCAAATGGAACAGTTTTCTGCTAATTTAAATTTTCAAACTAAACAATTTAATACACAACAATTAAATGCAATGAAACAATTTAATGCTAATGCAAAAAATGCAGCAGAAGCTAGAGATGCAAATAGAATTGCAGACTTAAATAGGTTTAATGCACAATTATCTACACAAATTGAACAGTTTAATTCTCAACAAGACTTCGCAAGAAATCAGTGGAACGCTCAAAATGCTGCTGCAGTTGAAGCTTCAAATGTAGAATGGAGAAGAAAAATAAATACAATTAATACGGCAGCACAAAACCAAGTGAATATGCAGAACGCAATGAATGCTTTTAATTTAAGTTCTCAGTCTCTTTCATTTTTATGGCAAGAATTAAGAGATGAAGCTGATTTTGATTTTAGAACTGCAGAAAATGCAAAAGCTCAAATTACACAACTTAGAGCAACAGCTATTGCTAATGAAGCAGCGTTAGCAGAAAAATCAAGATCAACAATAAATCAAGTTGTTAGTCTTGTTGAGAGTATGATAAAAGATTACTACACATAATTTAATTAGGATACAAAATGGGAAAATTACGAAAAATAGGTAAAAAAATCTGGAATGGTGTCAAGAAAGTTGGTAAAAAAATTGGTAAAGGATTTAAAAAAGTTTTTGCAGGAGTCGGTAAATTTTTAGGAAAACTTGGACCAATCGGAACTATTGCTATGATGATAGCTATGCCTTATATAGGAGCATATTTGTGGCAAGGTTTTGGAACATGGGCAGCAGGATTAAAGGGAACATTTGGAACAGTAATGAAAGGTGTATACAAAGTAGGTAATAGTGTAATGGGAGTATATAAAAATATTACTGATGCTGTCTATGGAACTTTAAAACAAATTCCCGGAGTTGGTGATGCACTAGAAGGATTTGATAGATTTTTAGATAGAACTAGAAGTGCTATGGGATTAGAGTCTGGTTCAATTAGTGTTTTAAATGACAAAGAGTTAAATGGTTGGGTAGGTACAGATGCAGGTGCAAAAGCAATGGGATACGAAAATGCTGCTGCGTTTAAAGCTGCAAACCCTACTTATTTTACAGCCGAGGGTACTTTAAGTAAAAGTGGTTTAAACTTTGCTAGAGGTAAAAGCATGGCTTATGAGGCACATCTTAGAGGTAGAGATGTATTTAATAAAGTAGATGGTGAATTTGATTTTAATAGTTACTCAGATAACTTTAAAACTAATGTTCTAGATACAGATTTTGTTCAAGGAGATATTTCAAGATTTGGAGAATCTTTACAGGGTAAAACTTCAATTACATTTAGAACTGGAAGTCCTCAAGGGTTTAGACAGTCTACTTTAAGAGAGGATTTAGCAGCCCACAAAAAGACTCTTAGTGCAGAAGAACTTAAAGTATTTAATCAAGATGAGTGGATAAAACAATATAAAATTGATAATCCATATCAAAAAGTTTTCTTTGAACAAGATGAAGGTTTGTTTGGACAACGTAAATTAGACCCAAATGATCCTATGTATGAAGCTAAATTAGGTGAATTTGGAAACGTGGGAACTTTAACTTTTGAAGGTGTTGGTTCAAGATACACAAGTGACGTTCCAATTGTAGCTAAAGATGGATCAGTTATAGGGTATGATACTGTTGAAGGAACTAAATTCGGTAGAGCATTTAAAACAGGATTAAAACAAGGAACTATAACTAGTATTGGAGGTAGTCCAGAACAAGAAGTTCAAAGCATGGGATACTCAGCACAAGTTGCAGAACCTCCACAATTAGAAACTGCTTCTACTATGCCTGTGGTTTCATTTACAGCAGGTTCTAATACTACACAAGGATTAAATTATTTAAATTTACTTTCTGGAAATGCTACTCCTTCTGGAGGACAACTAAGCCAGTTTTATAATAGTGGAGTAGTAATGCCACACTTATTACCACCAATACCTTTTGGATCATCAGCAACATAATAATTAGGAGATTTAAATGCCTATCATAGAAAATATAGCAGAAGATAATTACATAGATGATGAAAAGTTAGAGCTTATAGGGAGTGCTTTAAATAAATCAATTCCCGGTCAGTCATTAGTAAAAGACCCCGAACAACCTTATCCTTGGGAAGGTCCGCCTAAATACACAACTGTTCCTGATGCATCTCTAGCAATTTTTGTAGAAATGACAAAAGAAGAAACTTTTGTACCATTAATACAAGCTTTAAAACAAGGTTTTCCTGTTACAGACATGGCTAATCTTATTTTATATAGAGGATTTCAAACTGGTCAATTTAGTCCGGACTTAATGTTACTTTTACTTGAACCAGTAATTTATATGATTTTAGCTTTAGCAGAAAAAGCAGGTATAGGTGACGTTGTAGGATACGATGGAGAAGAAGATGATGATGAGGGTGAGCCAGAAGAACAAATTGATGCATTAAGAAGAATGAAACAATCTTTACAACTTGCAGGTAAGAATGTTTCTGAACAAAGCGTAGCAGATTTACCAGAGTTGAAACAAGAAATTTTGGAGTTTGAAGTTCCTGAAAATTTACCTAGTTTATTAGGAAGATCAGAACAACCAACAGAAAACAATAGTTTATTAGATAGAGGTACTTAAATGGATTCATTATTTAAAAGAAGACAAAAGTTATATGAGGGAGGCGTTCCTGATCAACTAGCCTATGGTGCAGATTTAGAACGAGGCATTCGTAAAAGAACAAGAAGAAACGATAGGCTTGCACTTGTCAGTAGTTTAATTTCAAGTGTTAATAAAAGCAACATAAATAAATTACAAGAAAATTTAAATAGAATAGAAAATAATTTAGAAGATGAAAAAGCTAATCTAACTGCTTTTGGAACTCAATATACTGATCATAAAGCAAGAATGAAAACTTTAGAAGATAAAGGTAATGGAAGTTTAGAACAAGGAATGCTTTTGGATATTTTAGAAAAGAATGGTATTAAAGAGTTAAGTAATCTAGATGGAATAAAAGCTAGATATAGTGACTCTTTGTATGCAAAACTTCTTGATGAAGCAAAAAGAGCTTCTGATATTATGAGGAAACAAGAAAAGGAATATTCACGTCTAAGAACAAGTTTTGATTCAAATAATCCTGAAGAAGGAGTTGCATATGACAATCTTGCTGATAAAGCACTATTTACTAAACCAGTTACTTTATCCCTTTATGAGATTGGTGAAAAACAAAAAACACTTGGTAATAATAATTTTTTAGATTCGTTACGAGACAGAGCAGGTAAAAATGAATTTGATTTAATAAAAGAAGGAGTAGCAGAAGAAGAAAAATTACGAAGTTTAATTAATGCTACCCAAGCAGGTAGAGATGCTATAGAAGATTATGTTACTCCTGCTGCATTAATAGATAGTCTTTTAGAAGAACAATCAAATTTAAGTAGAAGTGAGAAAAGTTCACAAGCATTAAATGAGGAACTAAATAACTTTGTTGCGGACACTAGAGAGTTTTTAAGTGAAAACAATAGTGCTTACAATAAAGGAGATTACTTTTTTGAACAAGCTAATTCAGAGGTTCAAGCTGCAAGACAAAAAAGAAATTATAATTCAGATTATGAACAATTCAAAACAAAATATGGATATACTGACGAACAAATTCGTAGATTGTATTGGGAGTCTACCACAAAAGTAACAGAAATTAAAAACGAAGTAATAAAAAATCTAATTGTTGGTAGTGATAGAATGGGTGGTTATGCCGAAGAAGAACTAGCCAACGAATTTAAATCTTCTGTATATGGAATGTTTTCGCAATATGATTATGATATTTCTAGAGTTCCTGAAAGGGAGAGAAGAAGAATAGTATCAGTTTTGAATTTAAAAGGTTATGAAGATAAACAAATAACTGAGTCTGAATATATGTTTGGTTCTAAACAAATAGAATCAGCTATTGATACTTTATATTCAGATGCTTATAAAGATTTATATCAGAGCTTACCTAGTAAAATAGCTTTTAATTTAACTGTACTGCGTGATGCTAAAGATTATCAATCTCAATATAATCTTACTGCTGCTCAAGCTTTAGAAGTATCTTTAAATGTACAAAAATTTGGATTAGCTAGTAAAGAAGATGGCTATTCAATTTTGGGTTTAAGGTTTGGAGATGATTATAGTTTTCAAGCACAACCCTTTTTACCTTATCAAAATGGTAGACCTATTCAAGAGATTTTATTAAACTATGATAAAAATCAAACTATACCTGAAGGAACATTTCAAGAATTTTTTAATACAATTAATAAAAATAAAGTTTATTGGTACAGTCCACGATCATTAATGCGACCAGAACCAAAGCTTCATAAAGACAACAGTACTATTGAAATTGGTCAATACACTCTAAGATTTAATCATCAGCCAGATGAAGAAGGAAATCACTTTACTATTGTAAATTAATTATGCCTATATACGAACCTGAAGAAATAAAGATTGAAAACGAAGAACAGGAAACTACACCAAAAAAGAAAGTAGTATTTCCTGTTTATGGAACACAATCTTACGTTGCTCCTGAAACTATAAATATGTCTGGAACTACAGTTGATCCTATAACTGTTTTTTCTAAAGATGCAACAGGAAAGTACACAGGAACAGTTGAAAAGTTTACAGGTAATCCGGATGATCCAAGACCTTTTAATGAACAATATCAAGATTTTAAAAATAAGCAACAAACTTTTGTTGAGCAAAGCAAACAAATTTCTAATTATTTTAATCCTGAAGCTTTAACTATAACTGACTTTACAAATAATCCAGAAGTTCAAGTTAGAGCAAATGAAATGGCTTCGTATTTAGATAACAAAACTTTTGAAGATGGTCAAAATGCTGCAGATTTTTTTGTTGACTATACAAGAGGTCGTGATTTTAATCTAACAAAAGCAATGGCTGAAGTAGTATTAAACACACGTAGGCAAAAACGGAAAGACCCCGAGACAAAAAAGTTTTTAGAAAATTATAGTTACTTAATGAATGAGTTTCATGCTGTAAATCCAAATGGTAAATCCAAATATGAAAATGTAGGTATTAGAGAAAATACAACTTTAGCCTTAGATATATTTAAAGGTTTATTTACTGATCCTGCTAATCTTCCTATTCTATTTACAGGTGGTACAAGTCTTCCTGTTAACATTGCTACTCAACAAGCAGCATCATTAACACTAAGACAAGGTATTAAAAATATGGCTGCTAAAAGTTATAATGTATCTTTAGGTAAAGTTGCTCCTATTTACAACAAAATTCCTAAGATACCTTTAGACCCAAGAAGTTACAAAAGTTCAATTGGTGTTATTGGTACAGAAGGTGCAATATATGGAGGGTTAGATAGTCATTTATTTCAGAGAAGATATAATTTATTAGGTGTACAAGGGTATGAAGAGTATGATCCTACAGTTACTTTAATGGGAACTGTTTTTGGTTTTGGAATAGGAACAACTATTGGAGGAGGTACAACTTATTATTTACGTAATTTAAGTAAATCTGCTAAAGAAGAAAAAGCTATACAACAAACAGAATCTGAACAATTTAAAAGAACTATTTTAGATGAGCCTGATCCAGAAGCAGAAGGACCGAAAATACTTTCAGTAGAAGAGGCTGCAGAATTAAACAGAAAAGAAAGGGAAATTAATCCTGAATTAAGTAATCCAACTCATGTAGAAGATGTTGCTGACTTTGAAAGACGTGCAGCAGATGAAGAACAGTTACTGCCTGAAAATTTTGTAAACAGAGTTATTGATGATGATGGAATTATTATAACGGATAAAACAGTTAGTCAAGTTTTAAAAGAAGAATCAAAAAAAGTTAAACCTAAAATAGGCGGCTTTCAAAAATACAGAGAAGAAGGCGGTACTATTATTTTAGGTAAGTCTATGCGTATGTTTAATAAGCCTACTACGTATAGTAAACAAGTCGGAGAAGTTAGTAAGTTTTTAGCAGAATCTGGAGTAGATAACGGGGGAACTGCCTATAATTTTTTAAGACTAATAAGAAATGATTCTTTAGAAAAATTTAGTGACAGAGTAGAAGATGTTGCTTTTGATTACAACTATTTAAACAGACAATATTCTGAGCAAATAGCTTTTAAACAAGGTGAATATTTATCTAGAATTAACGCATTAAAAATAGAAGCTGAAAGGATTGCTAGAAATGAAGCTAGATATACTAGAGGACCGGGATTATATTTACGTAAAAAAAATTACAAGTTAAGAGAGGGTACAACATTAAATGATGATTTATATATGTTTTTAAATCAAGGTCGTTTTCAAAGAGATGTACCTGAAAGTATTATAAAAATTGGAGGAAAATTTAGAAAGTTATACAACGATATAGAAAAAGATGCTATTATGGCAGGATTTGAATTTCATAAAGTTCCTAATTTTTTCCCTCGTTATTTAAAATCATATAAAGTTAGTAGGCTTGGAAGTAGAGGAAGAACAAGATATGCTCAACAATTAGTTGATGATGGTTATTTTGATAATTTAACAGATGCTAAAGATGCTGTTAAAAGGCAAACAGATAAGCTTGAAGGTGATTTTGATCCATCCGAAGGTTCTCTTGGTCAAAGAACTTATAAGAATTTAGATACTTATAATATTAGAGATTTATTTGAACAAGATGTATATGCCACAACAATGATGTATGCTAATAGTACAGCTAGAAAAATAGTTACGAAAAAAACTTTAGGGTTTGGAGAATTTGAACAAGATCAAAAATGGTTTATTCCTATGTTTGGTGGTAAGGATTTAGTTAAAACAACACCAGAAGATGCCTTTGAATTAGTTACAAAAAATTTAATGGCAAGAGGATTTGATGAGTCTTTTGTAAACGATCCAATGCTAAAAAAATATATTGATGCAAACTTTTTAGCAAGACAAAACATTACTGATACAATCAAATCTCCTGTAAAGGATGAGCAAGGTAATATAATTTTAGACAGAAATGGAAATCAAGTTTTAGAAGATATTCCTCTCCCTTTAACGGATTTAATTAAAGCAAATAATAAATTACGAAGTAATGCTTCTGCATTATCAAATAATTTTAAGTTTAATAACTTAACAGTATCTGAAAGAAATCAATTATACGCTCCTTCTTTTCAAGAATCTATTGATAATATAATTTTAAATAATTTTAAAAGTGGAACATTTACTAGACAAAGTGGTACAGTTATCGGAGAACTTGACCCCGCTAATGTAAATTATTTAGGAATGCGAAGTCCTTCTGATGAAAAAGCGAGGTTAAAAACACTTGTAGAAAATGTAACTGGTCAATATGGTAGAGGTACTCCTGAAGCTGAAAGGTTTACAGGAACATTACTAGCACTTCAAGCAGCTAATAAACTTTCTATGGCAACTTTTTCTAGTCTGCCAGAGAGTTTTATTCCAATGTTTAAAGCAACTCCTAAACTAGCAGTACAGGCTTTTCTTAAAACTGTTTTTGAAGAAGGTGGTAAAGCCGCTTCAAATTTACTTGGAGGTACGAAAGGATTGCCTAGTTTAACTAGAGCAGAAATGCATCAACATAACAAAATGATGTCAAGTGCAATGAACGAAGCGTTAAATGCTAGGTATGGAGATAATTTAACAGGAATATCACAAAAATTAACTTACGCTTTTTACAGAAGTATTTTTCTAGATCAATACACTAAATTTGTACAAATATACTCATACAATGCCGGTAAATTACTTATAAGAGAAAATTTATCTAAGTTAGATAAAATGGGTAAAGAAGCCTTTAATAAAAACAATAAAAAGGCTATGAGATTAAGATCGACTATAAATCAATTAGGAGTTAATGTAGATGAAGGTATACAATGGCATAGATCAGGAGGAGCTATTGACGATCCATTTTATCAAAATTTACAGCGAAGTGCTAATCGATTTGTTGATGAAGTAGTCATGATTCCATCTAGAGAAAATGCTCAAAAGTTTATAGCCTCAAGTCATTGGGCTGCCAGAGTAGCTTTTCAATTATATTCTTACCCTATTGCTTTTACTAATACTGTTTTAAGAAACGCTTTAAGAGATATGTCTGTTAATAGAGATTTTGGAACAGCAGCTAAACACGCTGCAGGATTAAGTCTAATGTATTATGCGACAGGCTTTACGCAAAGGCTTAAAGGTGTAGGAGAATTAGATGCTGAACCAATAGATCAAGCATTTGATACACTACATACTATGGGAATTTCTGGACCATTCATGATAGTTGATGATGTTATGAATAATATTTCATATGGAAGTAATACACCTAGATCATTTTTTAGATTATTAGGTCCAACTGTCGGAGGTATGCTTTTAGATGCCTTACAAGGAGATACGCCTTTTAGTTCAGCAGTATTTAAAAATACATTACCATATCGTAATTTAATAAGAAAACTATCTCCTGAACTAGTGTTTGAGATAGAAGAAGGATTAAAAGATTTAGAAAGAAGAAGATACCTAACTCGGTTTATCGGACTAACTCCACAAGGAGAGCTAACCAGAGATAGAAAATATTTTGAAGCACAAAAAAGATTTGAATTTCAAAAAGAATTAAAAGACAAAAGAGATCGACAACGTGATTTAAAGGAAGAGCGTTTAAAATTGTTTACAGGTGGTAAAGCCTCAAACTTAACATTTAATCAACAGTACCATAGAGATACTATTGCACAAAATCAAGCAATGTTAAACTCTGATAAAAGTGTGACAACTGCAAAAGTAAAAGGTGTAGAATATAAAGGAAAAATATATAACTTGCCAAGTTATGATAGAAATGGAGGATTCTTTACAGACGAAGAACTTAGAAAAAAATATGAAGTTGAAATGGAAACTGGTGTTATTAAAGGATATGATAAAAACTTTGATGGTCCAATAGAAAATCATCCTGCTAATGTTGCTGCAAGAAAAGAACACGAATTAATGATGGCTGAGGCAGAACTCGCAAGAGGAGCTATTAATCCTAAGTATACTAATACTCCTTCTAAAGAAATTGTTAGTGGATTAAAGGCAGGTATGAGGGCTTTAGGTTTTGCTGATGGAGGTCGTGTATCTTTAGCTACTGGTGGTAAATTATCCGAGGACTATCCTGTTCCGTTTACTAAATCTAATCCTTCAGAAAGAAAAATTTCTGGTACAAACGAAAGTTATGCTGTAATTGCAGGATTGTTTGAAGAAGAAGATAGAGTTCCGGTTAGAGTAGGAGGATTATTAGGAAAACAAGCAGCTAAAAATAAAACGATAAAAACAAATTTATTTAAAAAGAAAGCGGGTTGGAAGTGGACAAAAGTTCCTGAAGGTTTTGATCCTAATCCCGATGGTCAGTTTCCGTTAGTGTCTGTAGAAACAGGAGGCAAACATTTCTATTCTTTACAAGCTGATTTTCCTGAAGGGGTTTTATTAGAAAGATATGCTAAACAAAAAAGTGAACCTAGACTTAGACCAACAACAAAAGGAGTTATTAGGACAGGTAATAAAATAGGAGAAATTAGAACGTCAAGCGGTAAACTACATCCAGTATACGATAATATAGTTGCGGTAGATGAAAAGACTAAAGCTGTTAAAGGATTAAAAGATATGCCTACAAATGTAATGCCGGCTCCGCAAAGATTTTTTGATCCTGAAGATAAAGGGTATAAGCCTTTCTTATCTAATTTTGATTACATTAAAGGGGGTAGGTATGTTGAAATTAATAAAGAGGGCAATAAGGATATTACAGGTGCTACACCTAAACAAGCTAGAATATCTATAAGCCCTGAAGGTAAAGCATCTTTTACAATATCAAAAGAGTTTTACGATTCTATTTTTCCACAACAAACAATACGACAATTTCATGGTACAAAAAACGAATTACCTGAAGTTTTACAAGATTTTGATATGGGCTATCAAGGCTCAGAATCCAACATATATGGGGCAGGATTTTATACAACTTCTGAATCAGGTATTGCTAAAGGGTATGCTAAAAAAACAGACAGACGTACTGGTGAAACAGCTAAAGGTTTTGTATATGAGATCACAGAAAAAAAAGGTAATAAATTATATAATCTAGACTCGAAAGTTCCCGACCAAATTAAAAAAGATATACTTGAACCTGAACTTGATATTTCTACTGAGTTAGAAGATGAATTAGCAGGGTTTTTAGAAGAAAATCCAAATGCATCTTTCTTAGAATTATATGATGAGGCTAGAGAGATTTCAAGAGGGTATCAAATACCAACATATGAAGTTCAAGAATTATTTAATGGTTGGGCTATGTATTTAATAGACCAAGGGTACAACGGACTTAGGCATAAAGGTGGTGTTCTAAGCGGAGGAAAAGAACATGATGTTAAAATTTATTGGAATCCAAGTCAATCTTTAAATGTAAAACTTTTAAAATGAAATACAACGACTATTTAAATCATTTAGAACATAGAGAAGGTAACGAAGAATGCGTATACCTTGATACACTAGGCAAGCCTACCTGTGGTGTTGGGCATCTCTTGACAGAAAGAGAACGTCAAATCTACCAAGTAGGAGATAGAGTTTCTCAAGAGCAGAGGGATGAGTGGCTTAGGCAAGATGCTGCTAAAGCATGGGATGCTGCTGCTCAACAGATACAAGACTTACGTATTGACGATGCAGACTTTATTATTGCATTAGGTTCAGTAAACTTTCAATTAGGTACACGATGGATGGATAAGTTTCCATCAGCCTATAGAGCCTTGGCTAGTAAAGATTATGATGAGGCAATACGACAAGTCTCAACTGGTTCGGGGAGGAATGGTCAATCTAGATGGAAAGAACAAACACCAGTAAGAGTTGAAGATTTTGTAATAGCTATTGACAAATTAAGATAAGAACCCTATAATGATATTGTATTTAGAAGATCAATTAGAAGCATGCTATAGACAGTATTGCATTCATCAAGTAAAACAAGATATGCCTTTCATGAGTCTAGACGATTTTAGAAACATGTTTGAAGACTTGATGGAAGTAATTTACGCAGACGAAGAATAGTGGGAATACCATTTGAAATAATCACGATGATTGGGTCTACCCTTTTGGGTGGGCTTATGAGTTTGTGGTCGCAGTCAATAAAAGCTAAACAAGCTAATCAAGCTATGCTAATGGAACGTGCTAAGTTCCAACAAAAATCTGTTAAAGATGCTAGAGAATATGAGAATGTAGGATTCCAATGGACCAGAAGAATCATAGCCCTCACAGCTATATTCTCTATAGTTGTATTCCCAAAAGTTGTCGCAGTATTTTTTCCAGAAGTCTCAGTAACTGTAGGATACACAGAGTTTAGACCGGGATTTTTATTCCTTCCGGAAAAAGAAGTAATGGAATGGCGACAAATGTATGGTCTAGTTATTACTCCGCTTGATACAAATTTAGTAGGGGCTATTGTTGGTATGTATTTTGGTGGAAGTTTAGTCAAAAAATAATAAGCATGGAAAAAACATTAAAAGACGTAATCGCAAACGGGCGATGGAATTGGTTCGGTCTAGGCGAAGACGAAGAAGGTTCTCAAGATGATAATTGTTATAAAGGATTATTTTGGGATTTAGAAACTAGAGAATTCCTAAGATGGAATGAATTTATTAAAAAGGAGTGTAAATCAACTGAAAGCAGTGACTGATGGTATCTGCGTTGTATGTATCGTTGGTTGGGTATACTTAGTAGTTTCGGGATACTACTATTTTTTCTAACCACTACTAAAACTAAGAAGTAATTTAAAGAACGCTATTGGTAGCTTCACAGGGAAATTGCACCTTAAAAATGGAGAGTCAGAATGGGAGATCAATATCATCCTTCAGGTAGGTTTGGAGGTGACATGGACAGAAACGAGGTTGAGATTGACCTCAATAAGTTCATGGCGTTGCTCCAAGAAAAGTCTGAATTAAAAGATAGAATCAGAGAACTTGAAGACGAAAAGAATGACAACCCTTATCAAAAGCTAATCTTTGTTGCAGAAGCTGTTGATAGTTGGAGAATTATTCCTAGAGCCTTTCTTGGTGTGTATATGTATCTATTATACTATACAACATTTTGGTTTATGGCTTTACCCGAACCTTCATTTGAGCAGTCAGGTTTAATATCTATTGTAGTTGGTGCGGGTGCAGCATGGTTTGGATTGTATACTAATACATCTAAAGGTAAATCAGATTTTTCTAAGGGAGGTAAATAGTGAGACAGGCATCACTACTTTTAACATTTATTTTATTAACAGGATTTTTACAAGCAGATCAGACAGGAGATTGTACGGCAGGTTCGCAGTATTGTGAGCAGAATAGTTTAGAGACTACTAACACTACGACTACAACTAACACAAACACGAATACAAATACTAATACAAATACTAATACTAATACAAATACAAAT
>CERT01024105.1_pt1 | contig 13791 bp, 17 predicted proteins | sample 530691 | NCBI WGS metagenome assembly CERT01 (sample SAMEA2620861, study PRJEB7988) | marine metagenome | biome: marine biome (ENVO:00000447); feature: surface water layer (ENVO:00002042); material: "saline water (ENVO:00002010), including plankton (ENVO:xxxxxxxx)" | depth 5 m
ATTTCATGAAAGAGACTATATAGAAGCTTTATCTTATATTGGGATTCTCCCAAAGTAATTTGTATATTTAAAATAAAAAGTTAATGAAAATAAGTTATGCAATTCCTGTATGCAATGAGCATGAAGAATTAGAAAGATTGTTAGATTTTCTAGTTAAAAACCTTAGAAAAGAAGATGAAATAGTTGTTCAATGTGATCAAGGGAATACTACACCTGAAGTATATGAAGTATTAAATTTATTCCAAGCTCCTGATGGATATATAAATCCTCTTACAGTTATAGAATTTCCTTTGAATGGAGATTTTGCCTCATTTAAAAATAATTTAACAGAAAATTGTACAGGTGATTGGATATTCCAATTAGATGCAGATGAATACCCAAATGAATATCTATTTACAGCAATACCTTGGATGATTGAAAATAATCCAGAAGTAGAAGCATTTTGGTTAGCCAGAATTAACACAGTTTCAGGTATTACCCAAGACCATATTAATAAATGGGGATGGCAAGTTAATGATAGAGATTGGATAAATTTCCCAGATTATCAAATGAGATTATATAAAAATGATCCAAAAAGAATTAAATGGACCAAACCAGTACATGAACAATTAATTGGATTTAAAAAATTTGGACACATGCCTGGAAATGAAGAGTATTGTATAATACACCATAAGGATATAAAAAGACAAGAAAATCAAAATAAATTTTATAGCACCCTATGATAACACATTGTATAAGTACTTATAATAATCTTCCCTATTTAAAACTAGCAATTCAATCTGTTAGAGAAAATAGTTATTACAAAGATGCCCCTTTTATAATACATGCTGAAAATTGCAGTGATGGTACTGATGAATGGTTAAATGAAAATGGAGAAAAATATAATTTAGAATTTTATATAGATAAAAATGAAATCCCTTTAGGAATTGGAGGTGGAATGAATTTTTGTGCTGATAAAGTTAAAACTAAGTATATAAATTTTTTACACTCAGATTTTTATGTATCTAAAAATTGGGACTTAAAATTACTAAAAGTTCATGAAAAATATAAAGATAAAGTTTGGGTGTTTAGTCAAAGAATACAACCTAACATTTTTAATGAGTCTACAAGACCAGGTACCCTAATAGTACCAATGGATGTGTTTGGATCTTATCATGATGATTTCTTAAAAAAATATTTCTTAGAATATTCTAAAGATCTTTCTGAAATGAATGATTTTGAAATAAATTTAGGAGAAGGAGTATCAGGGTTAATTACTAAAAAAGATTGGGATTATATAGGGGGTAATGATCCTCTATTTGCACCTGCTAGTTGGGACGATAAAGACATTTTTTTAAGGTGTTTATTAAAAGATTTTAAATTAGTTTTAACAACAACTTCCGTTGTTTGGCACTTTGGGGCTAGAGGGTCTCATAGATTAGAAGAAAATGAAGGTAAAACATCCCAAAGACAAATAGAAGCTGAAAGAAAAAATTCTCAAAAATGGTTAACTAAATGGAATCAATTTCCTACTTTTGACCAAAATGGAATGATAAAAAAAGATGGGATGGAAATTAATAATTCATATAAAGACACATACAGATGAGTAAATATTTTATAGATTGTGGGGCACATTGTGGTGAATCCATTTTAACAGCTAAACAAAGATTTGGAGCAGATACAACAGTAATTTCCTTTGAACCAATACCAGGATTAGCAAAACAACTCCAAGAAATACATCAGGATAACCCAACAATCCAAATACAAAATTCTGCTGTTTGGATTAATAATGAAATTAAAACATTTCATCTTTCTGAAGAATATACTGATGGGTCTTCTTTATTAGATAGTTTAAATAATTTAAGAAAAGAACATAGTATAAAAATTCCATGTTTTGATATTTCTACTTGGATATTAAATACATTTAATAAAGATGATTATGTAATTTTAAAATTAGATATTGAAGGAGCTGAATATGAAGTTCTTAATAAGATGATTGAAGATGGAAGTATAAATTTAATTAATGAATTTTGGGGTGAATGGCATGACATGAAAATCTCAGATACTCAAACTTTAGAATTATCTAAAAAAGTTTATAAATATTTAGAAGATAATAAAATTAATTTCCAAGAATGGGAAATTCATATTCCAACATATGGTAAATCCCATACCCAATTAGCTTTTAGACCTCATAATTTAATTGATTTAGATAATGAATAGTTATTTTATTTTTGCCTCAGACGAAAGAAGTTATTTAGATTTAAAAAATATTGTCATTGAATTAAAAAACAGAAATTTACCTTATTTTTTCTTATATAATACTTCATCTGATAGAATAAGCCCTTCTCATTCTCTAGATCATTTTAATTATGATAGTAATGTTTCTTCTCCTGTAGACCCAATAAAATCACAATCTTTAGGTTTTGATATTCCATTTAAACCTAATGTTTTATTAATAACCAATGAAAATTGGGAACCTGAAAAATCAATTTTGTGGGAATTTAAACAATGGGGGTGTTTTATAGGATGTATTGAAAACTCAACTTGGAATTTTAATAATATAAAAACAAAGCTAGAATTATCTAGTAGAAAATCATTTCCAAGTAATTGTATTGATGTATTTTTTGACCATAGTAAATGGAGTTTAGAAACTAAAAAAGAAGCAGGATGGTGGAATCAAAAATCAATTATTACAGGTAATCCTAGATTTGATAATTTTGATTTAATTTCAAACGATGATAAAATTATTATAGTTTATGGATCTATGGAGAGAGAACATCATTATAAACTAGTTGAGATATATAAAAACATTATAGAAAAACTACCTCAATTTAAAGTTTATTATAAACCCCATCCATCTGAAGAAAAAGATTTTAATGATTTTGAAAATATAAATATTATAAAAAATCAAACTGAATTTTTAGATACCCTAACAAAATCTTCTTATAATGTAGGTATATTTAATTCAGTTATGTATTATCCTTTATTAATGGGGAAAAATATTGTTGCTATTGATTTTAATTTATCTGGAATTAATGATGAATTAGATATAGAAACGTTTAAGGGTCATGAATTTAATTTTTGGCAACGTATTTTAAATTTTAAAGATTTTAATGAATTTAAAAACTTTATTTCAACAAAGTACATTTCAGATACTAAAAAAAGAAATCAAAAATTTGAAGATAATTTAAAAAGAAATTTGATTTTCTATGATGATTTTTGTACATTTATAAATGAAAAATCAAATAATTCTGAAGTACTTAAGTATTTTGATGAATTTAACGATAAAAAAGCAAGTAAAAGAATAATAAACTATATTGAAAATGAATAACCCGTTTAAAAATAAAACAATTTTAATTACTGGTGGTACTGGGTCTTTAGGGAGAGCTATCATTCAAAAACTTAAAAAATATGATTGTAAAATTGTTGTTTATAGTAGAGATGAAGGGAAACAAGCCTTATATTTTGGACAAGATAAATCTATTATTAGAGTAATAGGAGATATTAGAGATTATAATCAATTATCAAAAACTTTTCGTTTACATAAACCAAATTATGTTATTCATACTGCTGCTTTAAAACGAATAGATGATATGGAATATTATCCTGAAGAATGTGTTAAAACTAATATTCAAGGGTCTATTAATGTAGCTAATGCTTGTTTAGAATCAATGGTTGATAAATGTATTTTAGTATCAACAGATAAAGCTTGTGTTCCTATAAATGTATATGGTGCTTCAAAGTTTACAGCAGAACGTTTATTCACTAATTCAGATTTTAATTCAAACCATACTATATTCAGTTCAGTAAGATATGGAAATGTTATAGCTAGTAGAGGATCATTTATTCCTTTATGGTTAAATTTACTATCTGAAGGGAAAGACATTAATGTTACATCTTTAGAATGTACTAGATTTTTATTTACATTAGAAGATGCTGTAAATACAGTTTTATCTTCATTAATTAATAGTATTGGTGGGGAAGTATTTATACCTTATTTTGACTCTTTTGATATGGATACTATTATTCAATCTTTATCGATTAAAACTAATAAAAATATTAATTATAATGTTATAGGGATGAGACCTGGAGAAAAGTTTCATGAAGATATGATTGCTAAAACAGAATTACCTTTTACTTATCAATCTAAATTTTTAGATGGTTTTACAACAGATCATTGTAATAGATTACTTTGTGTAATACCTCAATACACAAATAAAAAATATCAACTAGAAAAATATGATGGACCTGAATTCAATTCAGGTATATTTTTAAATAAAAATAAACGTTATTTATTAAAATTAATTAACAAAGGTTTAAAAGATGCTAATTAAAAATAAAAAAAATGAACAGACATTATGGAATAATGCTGTTAAATTAATGCCTAGAGGTACTCAAACATTAAGTAAATGTCCTGATCAATTTGTTGATGGTGTTTACCCTAAATTCGCTAAAAAATCTAAAGGTGCTTATATAAAAGGATTAGATAATAAATGGTACTTAGATTTTATGTGTGGATTAGGACCTATTATTCTAGGTTATAATCATAAACGTACCAATAAAGCTATTAAAAAAGAATTAAAAAATGGAATTGTACATTCTTTACCTACATTATTAGAACAAGAATTAGCAGAATTAATATGTGAAGTTGTTCCTTGTGCTGAACAAGTAAGATTTGCAAAAAATGGAACTGATGCTGATTTAGCAGCTGTAAGAATAGCAAGATCATATACTAAAAGAGAACATATAGTAGTTTGTGGATATCATGGTTGGGGAGATTGGCATGGAGCTTTAATAAGAGATTATGGGATCCCAAAATCAATGAAAAAAATAGTTTCTTCTTTTGAATATAACAATTTAAAAAGTCTTGAAACTGAACTTAAAAAAAGACCTGTAGCTGCTGTTGTAATGGAAGCTCAAGCTCTTACTGCTCCTAAAAAAGGATTTTTAAAGGGAGTAAGAAAATTATGCGATAAATATAAAACATTATTAATTTTTGATGAAGTAGTATCTGGATTTAGATGGTCATTAGGAGGTGCCCAAGAATATTTTGGGGTAACCCCAGATTTATGCTGCTTAGGGAAAGCATTAGCAAATGGAATGCCTTTATCAGCTATAGCAGGGAAAAAAGAATATATGCAAGAATTAAATCATGCTTTTTTTTCAATGACTTTTGGAGGAGAATGTTTATCCCTTTCAGCAGCTATTGAAACTATTAAAGAACTTAAGAAAAAGGATTATAATTATCTTTGGGATTTAGGAAACTTATTAGATGAAGGAATTAAAAAATCAGCAAAAAAACATGGTTTAAAGATTAATTTTGCTGGGAGTGCTCCTAGACATAATTTATCATTTGATTCAAAGCATAAAGATCCTAGTGGAATGAAAGCCTTATTCTATCAGGAAATGGTTAAACAAGGGATTTTATTTCCTAATGTAATATATATTCAATTTTCTCATACAAAAAAGGATATAATTAAAACTATAAAAGCAGCTGATAATGCATTTAAATATGTAAAAGATAATATTAATAATATTGATAATGTTTTAGAAGGTAAAAAAAGTATTGAAATTTTTAGAAAAAACACATAATGGAAAAAACAAAAATAGTATATTACGCCTTTCCTTTTCATATAGATATGTTGGAAAGAACTATTTTACAATTAAAAAGGGCATCAAAATTTTCAAATACTAAAGAGTATCTTTGTCTAGATATAGTACTTGATTTATCTGATGTAAATTTTAATTGGGATAAAATAACAATACCTAAACAATTCTTTATTGATAAATTTAAATATTTAGAAAAATACTGTGATTTTTGTCTTGAAGTTAATTTTCAATATGATAGTAACTTTAAAAGTTCAGGAGAACATCAAAGAAAAGTTTTAAATGATAATAATGGGGAATATAATTTGATTTGGTTAGACCCAGATATTCATTTTCCAACAGAAATATTTTATATTTTAGAAAATGTTATTCCTGTAGTTGAACAAGATACTTCTACTTATATGATAACTCCCCAAATAGCTAAATGGTGGGACCCTTCTTGGAATGTTATAAGCAACAAAGAATATATAAATTCCCCAGTTGAATTTGATAATATTGATGTTTTTGATTTAGAGACTAAATGTGATGTTGAGAATATAGGGATTGTTAAAAATTATAATCATAAATTTGCAGGGGGTTGGTTTAATTACCATTCAAAAGATTTAACTAAATTAATGAAACTTCCTGATAGTATTGGAATTTTTCATCATATAGATTTATTCCAACAAGAAAAATTTAAAATATTAAATAAAAAAGGATATGATATACCTCAATATGTTTTAGAAAATTGTATAGTATTAGAAGATAGAAAATATTATCATAAAAATGAATATTTAACTAAACATGTCCCTTTAAATAAAAATGGAAGTGCTTATTCTCAAGATCCTAACCTAATCTTCAAGAATGTCCAAACAGAACTAAAAAAATTGTTGCATGGATAATAGAAAATTAATAAATCTCCAATCTACTGTTAATCAACAAGGAAAAACAGTATCCCAAATAATTCATTTTAAAGATGGAATAAAAAGAACTTATCATGGGATCCTTCCTGAAACTATAAAACAGGGTCAATTTACTAAAATGAAATTAGTAGATGGAAGTATGTTAATGGTTAATGACGATAATGTGTTGTGTATAGAAGTTTATAAAGAAGAATAATATGGCCAATGGAATATATAAAATAACAGAGGAATTTGAACAAGCTTTAGCTGAATATACAGGAGCACCATATGCTATTACTGTTGATAATGCATCAAATGCTTTATTTTTAGCTATGAAATATGAAAAAGTTGAAGGGAAAATTATTACAATACCTAACAGAACATACCCTTCAGTTCCATGTGAAATAATACATGCTGGGGCTAAAGTAAAATTTAAAAAAGTAAAAGGAAAAGGTATAAAAGGAGCATATCAATTAAAACCATTCAATATATATGATTCTGCTTTAAGATTTACAGCTGATATGTACATTCCTAACTCGCATATGTGTATTTCTTTTACAGGACCTTATAAAACTTTTAAATTAAGTAAAGGAGGATGTATATTAACAGATAGTTATGAAGCTTATTTATGGTTTAAACGAGCTAGATATAGTGGTAGAAGAGAATGTTCTTATCATGATGATAATTTTGATATGTTAGGATGGAATTTTTACATGATGCCTGAATTAGCAGCTAGAGGATTATTACTGATGAATCAATTTTATGATTTTGATGGAAAGAAAAAACACCAAGATGATATCCAAATGAATTACCCTGACTTAAGTAAATTTAAAATATATGCTCAGTAAAAAAATATTAGTATTACCTTGTGCAACTCAAATAGGAGTAGAACAATTTTATAGTTTAAGGTTTAATAAATTATTTGAATTAGTGGGGGCGTCACATAATGACAATGATGATTTATATTCTAATTTTATAAAATTAAATAATCCTTTAGATAAACCAGAATTTATTGAAGAAATAAAATCTATAATATCTAAACATGAAATTGATATTCTTCTCCCCTCTCATGATGAAATTCTATATACCTTAAAAAATTCAGAATTATCTAACCTTATTCCAGGAAATGATAAAAAGGTAATAGATACATGCCGTTATAAAACTAAAACATATCAAAAATTAAGTGAATCCCCAAAATTATCACCTAGAATAGTTGATTATAAAATAATAAATAGTGGTTTTTTAAAACCTGATAAAGGTCAAGGGTCTAAAGGAACACTTCAAATAGAAACTGATTATTTACATTGTGAATTACTCCCTGGGGAAGAATATACTGTGGATTGTTTTAGTAATTTTGAGAGTAAATTAATCCATGTAAATCCTAGATTAAGAAAAAAAATTGTAAATGGAATTAGTGAAACTACTTCTTTAGTGAAAGATAATGAATTTAATGAATTAGCTTTTTATGTTAATGAGGTTTTTAAATTTAGAGGATCTTGGTTTTTTCAAATGAAAAGAGATAAAAATGGTGTTTTAAAATTCTTAGAAATTGCTCCTAGAATAGGAGGAGGATCAAATATAAATAGATTAAATGGAGTAAATTTAACTTTATCTGATTTATACCAATATTTGGGATTTACAGTTGATGTTATTCCCCAAAATTTAGTATCTGAAATTAATCGAAAATCCCCTAAGTATGATTTAGAATATGATACTATTTTTGTTGATTATGATGATACTTTTATTTTTGTAAAAGATATATTAAAAAAATTAAATAAAGAAACAATAGTAATAACTAGAAGTAAAGTAAAAGTAAACTCTCCATATCTAGAAATATATCTTGAAGATTATGAAAAGAAAAGTGATATCATTAAATCTTTAGACAAACCAAATTCTATTTTTATAGATGATTCATTCCGTGAAAGAAAAGATGTTATACTTAATTGCAACATCCCAGTGTTAACCCCAGAAGAAGTCAGTTATTTGTTATGAAAAATATAAAGGATATTTGTTTTATAATCCAAGCTAGAACTCAATCAACAAGAGTTCCTAATAAAATGCTTAAACCATTTGCTGATTCTAATTTATTTGAAATAGCAGTTAATAAAGTTCTTAATTCAACTATTATCCCAAAAAATAATTTTTATTTATCTATAATGGATGATGAATTAATAAAAATAGCTAACAAATATAACGTTAATTATTTTATTAGAAGTGAAGAATCAACCCAAGAACCAGTAACATTACCTAAAGTTTTTGAATGGCATGATAAACTTCCATTTAAATATTATATGATAATAAACGCATGTAATCCTATTTTAAAAATAGAAACAATAGATAAATTTATAAATCAATTTATTAATTCTGATTCTAGAGGGCAATTTGGGGTGTTTGAGAAAAAAACTTTTTTATTTAATAATGAAGGGGTAATGATAAACAAATTTTTTGGAGATGATAAATATTTAGCTACATTAGAAACTAAGTTTGTAGAAACTTGTTATGAAGCAGCTCATTCTCTATATGCTGGTACTATGGAAGATATCCAAAAAGAAATTTATATGGGTTCATTTAAAAAACCAAATGATCCTAAATTTTTTATAATGGATGAAATTGAATGTTTTGATATAGACTGGCCTTGGCAATTTGAAATAGCAGAAAGATTATATTTAAATGGATAAAAATTATCAAGTTTCAGATTTTTTCAAAGGATATGCTGGGGGTTGTTTTGTATCTCCTGAAGGATGGATACAAGAAGATATTATTCCTAAATTAAATAAAAATATTAAATATGTAATTGATTTTGGATGTGCTAATGGAAGAAATTTCTCCCCATTTTTTGATAATGGATATGAATGTATAGGATTAGATATCCACCCAGAATCAACAATTAATTATTCTTGCAATTTTAAATATTATACATATTCTATTGAAGATTTTGTTAAAAATCCTAATGAAATTGATGTCAATTGGAAAAAAAGTTTAGTAATGTCTCATGGAACATTAATGTATTGTACTAATTCAAAAATTCAAAATGAATTTATAAAAATATTAAGAAATAAAGGATGTAAAAACTTTGTTTTTCATGAATATACTTCTAGTAAAATTTTAAAAAATGGAAATTTAACTGAAAGAACAAGAAATAATGGATTGGGATGGTTAGATTTAAATAATAAAAATTTAAAACTATTTAAACCCCCACTAGGGGATAAAATAAATTATAGGGATATTGAAAATGATATGCATGCATTAATTTATTTACAAAAATGAAAGCAATTATAATAGGAGGAGGATCAATAGGTCAACGACATTCATTAAATCTTAACAATTTAGGAGTTTCTACTCGTATAGTTGATATAGATGAGATTAATAATATAGATAATATTTTAAAAGATGGGTTTGATATGGGTTTTGTTTGTACTCCAAATATCAATCATATTGAACAATGTATTAAATTAGCTCATCATAATATTCCTATATTTTGTGAAAAACCATTTTATACTACTATAAAAGGAGTTGATGAATTATTATCTATAGTAAATTCAAAACAACTTATAACCATGGTGGGATGCAATTTAAGATTTACCCCAGAAATTAAATGGATTAATCCAACTAGTAAATATATCAATGTTTATTTTGGGTATGACTTAAAAAAATGGAGACCTGGAACAAATCATTTAAAATCATATAGTGCTAATAAACATTTAGGAGGAGGTATATTATTAGACGCAATTCATGAATTAGATTATCTTTATTTTAAGTTTGGGAATATTAAAAATATTTCATATATTAAAAATAAATTAACTAATATTACTAATGATGTTGAAGATATAGTAACAGGAAGGATTGAATTTAACGATACTATAGCCGATTTTACATTAAATTACCTCTCAGAAGAATATCAACGTTATTATGATGTTTTAGATAATGGAGTTTTAAAAAGAACTAATTTACAATTAGATAATCAAATGTATATAGAAGAAATAAAATATTTTATTAATCATGTAAAAAGTAATACTCCATGTATGAATAATTTTGAAGAAGCTAATATTTTATTAAACCATATATTACAATGAATTATTTTATAGATGATAAATGGAAAAATATAGGAAAAGGACATACTGCTTTTTGCATATTAGGAGGTCCATCTTCTACTAAAGTAAAAAATCTAGAAAATATAATTTCTAATAATTTTACAGTTACTGTAAATCACAATATTAAAAAACACCCTAATGTAGACTTATACATTACAGCAGATAATTTTATAGCTAGAGAATATTTTGAAGAAGGGGAATTTTTTCTCCACCAATTTGAAGGAGGAAAATTACTCCAACACCAGGCTATGTTTAGATATAATAAAGAACCTATTTGGATTAAAGGAAAAAGAGATTTATTAAGAAAAGATCTAATTAAAATATTAGCTTGTGGAGATTTCCCTTGTTATAATTCTCAATTTACTACAGGGCAAGTGTATAAATATAAAGGAGTAGAATATTGCAAACAAGTTCCTAATACTTTTCTTTGTATAGAATATAGAAACGAACAAGGTGAATCTTACCCAACATTAAGTCCTTCTATCCCTGAAAGTATAAATAAATATGGTACCGATCCTTCAAATTTATTGCCTGGAGGGAATGTTGCTTCTATTCTTTTTCAATTATTATGGTATATGAATTTTGACAAAGTAATTGTTGTTGGATATGGAGATAAAGGAGGTAGTGAAGGGTATGATGATGTAAAATATCAAAATGATAGTTCTAATTTTTCATGGTCTGAATCTGAGATACATGCTTTAGTAACCCATTATGAAAAATGGAAAGATAGATTAAAAATATTACATGGAGGTGAATTATGTAAAGAATATGCTCCTTTTTCTGAAGCATCTTACCAAGATTTAGATAATACACCTGAATTGAAAAATAAATTAATTGAAAAAATATTAAATATATGAAAACATTTGTAATAGCAGAAGCTGGGGCTAATCATAATAGAAAATATTCAAATGCTATCCAATTAATTAATGTCGCTAAACAATCAGGAGCGGATGCAGTAAAATTTCAAACATATTCAAGTGAAACTTTATATGCTAAAAACACTCCAGATTTTGCAGGATATAGAGATATTAATAAATTAATAAAAGATATAGAATTACCTCGTGAGTGGCAAAAAGATTTAAAACAATATTGTGATGAAAAAAATATTGAATTTATGTCAACTCCATTTGATGAGAAAGCAGTTCAAGAATTAGTTGATTTAGGTGTAAAACGTTTAAAAATTGCTGGGTTTGAATCAACTGATCCTAGATTTGTAGAAATGGTAGCTTCAACAGGGTTACCAATTATTATGAGTATTGGGATTGGATTTGAAGGAAACATGTATGGTAGATTTTTAGATATATTTGAAAAATATAATAATGATGTTACTTTTTTACATTGTAATAATGCATATCCTACTCCTATGGAAGAAATTGATTTAACCCAAATTGATCATTTAAATAACCTTAGATACCCAGTTAAAAAAGGACTTTCAGATCATACTATGTCTCCATTAACTCCATCATTAGCAGTAGCTAGAGGAGCAACTGTCATAGAAAAACATTTTACATTAAGTAGAAGTATGAAAGGTCCTGATCATCCTTTTGCTTTAGAACCTAAAGAATTAAAATTAATGGTTGAATATATTAGAGAAGCAGAAAAAACCCTAATTAAACAAACTCAAAAATACACTAACTCAGAAAAATCATTTAAAAATGCTAGAAGATCAGTCGTATCAAAAATTGATTTAAAACCTGGAGATATTTTAACTCAAGAAAATATAACTACTAAAAGACCTTATCTTGAAAATTCAACCCCAGCTTTTGATTATTATGATGTCATAGGCCATTGTGTTACTGATTATATTAAAGCAGATACTCCTATATCAAAATTAAATATCCCATCTTATTATGAATCTAAAGTTTTTATACCTGGGGGATAAAAGTCCTGTATATGATTATTTATTATCTATAGGAGAGACCCATATAACTCAACAAAAAATTACCCCGCAATATATTTCAGAATATGATTGGGTAGTTAGTTATGGATATCGTCATATTTTAAAAAAACATCATATTTTATCTTCTCATAATCCTATATTAAATTTACATATTTCATACCTTCCTTGGAATAAGGGAGCTGATCCTAATTATTGGAGTTGGGTTGAAAATACTCCTAAAGGAGTAACTATCCATGCTATAGATGAAGGAATAGACACCGGTGATATTTTTATTCAAAAGAAAATTGAATTTGAAGACAATGAAACTTTATCTTCATCATATAAAAAATTAAAAAATGAGATTGAGAATCTTTTTATAAATAATTTTGAAAACATAATAAAAGGTAGTATATTCCCACAAAAACAAATTAATAATGGTACTTTACATTATGCTAAAGACTTCCCAGGAGTAGAATCATGGGATATAAAAATTAAAGATTTAATAAAATGACAGATTTAGAAATTATAGATGCTGTAGAAGCAGTTAGAACAAAAAATAATAAAAACTGGATGGATGTTTTAAGAGTAGCATTTAAACATGCTCCTGAAGAAGCTAGACCGATATTAGCTGAAATAAATAAAAGTGATAGTGAAATTAGTAGATTATTAGATAAATTAGCAAATAATGGATAAAATAACATTTTGTATACCAAGTAAATCAAATTTACGCTATTTAAAAACTTGTATTCCTTCTATTAGAAATAATGCTCATAGAAAAGACCATGAAATAATAATATTTGTTGATTCAGATGAAGATGGAACTATTGAGTGGTTAGATCAAGTAAAGGATGAATATAATATATCTTATCATGTAAACCCAAATTTAGGTAAAAGTTTGTATGGTATTGGAATGGCATATGATTTTTGTATTGAAAAATCTACAACTGATGTATTCATGATTTTTCATGCTGATATGATTTTAGCTCCAAATGCTGATTTTGAAGTATATAAACATTTAAAAGAAAAAACAGTTGTATGTGCAACTAGGATTGAACCACCTTTACATCCAAATAATGGAGAAAAAATACTATTAGATGCTGGGATGTACCCTGAAGATTTTGATGGAGAAATGTTTTCTACCCAATTAGGTAGATTAAAAGTTAAAGGTAAAACAACAGAAGGTATATTTGCACCTTGGATGATGAATAAAAAAGAATATCTAGAAATATTAGGTGGACATGACCCAATACTACATTCTTGTAGAGAAGATTCAGATATATTTAATAGAATGTTATTAGCTGGATTTAAATTTATTCAAACATGGGAAGGTTTTGTATATCATTTTACAGGTAGA
>CERT01069660.1_pt1 | contig 13729 bp, 17 predicted proteins | sample 530691 | NCBI WGS metagenome assembly CERT01 (sample SAMEA2620861, study PRJEB7988) | marine metagenome | biome: marine biome (ENVO:00000447); feature: surface water layer (ENVO:00002042); material: "saline water (ENVO:00002010), including plankton (ENVO:xxxxxxxx)" | depth 5 m
GTACAGTCATTACCATTTTAACAGGAACTTTAAGATCTTGTATATGCTCACGCATCAATACTAAAGCACGTTTAGTCATATCTGCACTCGCACCTTGAATAGGTGTATTCTTAGAAGCACGCTCAATAGTCCCAAGCTCCAGCCTGGAAGCTCTGCTATCCCATATTTTAGGATACCAATTAGTAAACCACCTCTTCCTATTATATGGAGGGAAGGTTTTTATATATCCATATCTAGTTCCATAGGTACCTAATTTATCTAAGAAGCCTTTTATTGCTGGAAATGCTTGGAAATATTGAGATATTAATTTCTTTGCCTCATCAATAGTTATGTTTAAAGTATCAGCCAATTTATTTGGACCCATACCATAAGCTAAACCAAAATTAATAGTTTTAACATTTGTTCTAAGTTTTTTGTGCTTTGGACAATTGCACTTTTCTTTTTTCTTAAAGTAAGCGCAATCGTCCTCACCACTATCCAACCAAGTTTGACCGTAAACTAACTCTGCACAAGTAGAATGTAAATCTTGACCTTCTTCTAAAGCCTCCAGCCATACTGGATCCTTAGATCCAAAGGCGATTACATTGAGCTCTTGAGAGCTATAATCTGCACTAACGAAGCTCCATCCTTTAGGAGCAATGAAACAATTTCTGTATTTATTGTCTGCAGGTATTTGTTGCATGTTAGGTTTTGAGCTACTAATACGTCCTGTATCTAGTATTTGGTGAAAACTGGTATGGATTTTATTATCTCCCGATAGGTTTTTTAAGAATGCATCTCCATATGATGTACATAATTTCATAGCTTCTTTATATTTAATATAATTATCTATAATCTCATGTTTATATCTATATTTATACATATTCTTACCATTAACGTCATCTAATTCAGGTATTAGAGTCTTAAATACTTTTAATACTTGAGTTGGTGATGTCCATTTAATATCAACCTTTCTTAATTCTTCTACAGGCGTAAACATATCTGCCTGTACATATTGTTTAACAAATCTTGATAGATTTGGATTTTCAATTACCATTTGATCTAAATTAAGAGCTAGTGTATCAGCTTTAAGCGTAGAAGCACCTTCTAATGATTTCCATTGTTGTACATCTAAATCTAAACCATTGTATTCTATATCAGCTAAAGCTAATGATGCCTCATTTTCAAGAGCAGCAACTGGTCCTAATCTCTTTTCTACTAGTTCAGGAACTTGTTGCCATTTAATTTGTAATAAATACTCTACATCTTTAGCACCATAAACTATTTGATCTTCTGTAAATGGTCTACCTTCTAAACTAATAAATAAATTTCTAGTTTCTTTGTTTAGTATTTCTCCAAGTCTTCTCTTTACTACATCTCCTAATCCAAATCCTATCTTTTTACCACAATTTAAGACTACTTCAGTAAGAAATGTGCACCACACCCCTTGACAAGTAATCCCTGCCCATTTCTTAATGAATTTGTAGTCAAATTTTACATTATGAAAGATTTTCTTTATGTTAACATTTTCTAGAACTGACCTTAATGGTTCTATGCTAACATGTCTTGTGTCTATTACATACTGATTGTGCATATCACCTATTTGAAACATAATCATTTTCTTACAAGTGAAGTCAAATCCTTCAGTTTCTGTATCGACACCAAGCTCTGTCTTTTTACTGCAGTATTCTACAACATCAGACATAGTCGCTTTTTCACAGCATGGAAACGCCGCGTCAGGTCCTACAAAATATATCATTTTATTATTTTTTAAATTTTACACGAATGAACTCTTTGATAACTATATATAATGTCATCAAAGTTATAAAAAGTATAACAAAATCTTGTATACTTTCCAATTATATAAAGTTTAGAGAAAAAACTAGGGAGATTTCTCCCCCTAGTTCTGTTAACATAAAATAGTCGTAGTCTATTGTAACCATTTAATAATTAAGCATTTAGCAAATATATATCCATTCTTATTACAAATCACAATGCAAATATAAGCATTTTTATTATATAATAAGTATTTTTATGAATATTTTTAGTTTATTTCCAATAATGTTCTTAAATCATCAAAATTACCACTCAATGGTATCTTTTTATCTTTAGGCTTAGCAAATGCTAAAGCTTCCATTGGTTCTGATTCTACTGTTTGTTTAAATGTCCCTTTATCTCTATAATCTGGATCAGATGCTAGCCATATATGCTTTGGTTCACCCACAACAACAAAACAATTAGCAAATATATATTGTCCTTCATAATATAATTTTTGACCTGTTGATGGATTTATCTTTGCACTTGAATGTGCGTGCTCAGCTTGCCACTCATCCTTTGGATAAATAGATTCTCTAACTTGTACTCTTAATCTTTCTCCTTTATTAAAACTATCAATAAATGTTGGATTAATTATATTTAATTTCAATTCTTCTTTACCTCTCTCATTTATAAACCAATCATCTCTTTCAGACACTTTGACACCAAAGAAAGCTTCTAACTCAGCTAATCCAATTGGCATGTATGCATGTCTTGGTTTTCTATCATTATCATCAGCTCTTGTGATTGATTGAAATAATAACTTCAGATCTCTAGACTGTTCAGGGTCAGGTGCAACTATTTCTAGTAACCTAATCTGAACAAGCCCAGCTTCTGAATTGGTTTTGACAATAGATTGTAATAAACTATTGCCTGGTAATAACGATTCTGCGTCACCAGAATCACGCAAGTTTGACGGTTTGTTTTTCATATGATTTTATTTTAGTTGATGAATAGTACTCTTTCGTGAGCTTTCTATCAATCATCTTAATAATCATACGTATAAATTGTCTTCTTGCACCTTTGGAGGTTTTAACCTCCGATTTACACACATTTAATAATCTGTTTAAATCGTCTTGAGTTCTTGGTCTGTTTATATCAACACAAACACCTTTAATTTTAATTTTCATCTCTTTGATTTATTTAATTAATACTCTTGTTAATGTGCGTAACACTTGTATTTTAATAAAACTACATAAATAGAGGACCACATGCCTCTTATTTTAAATTGTATATTAGTTTTTATTGTTAATATTTAATTTAATTGTTGTCTAATCAATATTCATGTGGCAAATATCTAATCACCCAAAGTATAACCGCAAATTATTAAATTGTTTAATGATATTAACCTCTATTTATTGTAGTTTATTTCTTGTAAAGAGTAATAGACAGGCTCACAAGTGTACTGCTTGCATACCATACAAGTGTGATTTAGTTTACGATAGTATCCACTACGCTAATAATTTATAGTATCGTAATACTTGTTTTACTATTCATCGAGTCACCTCTACCTGTCTGTTACTTCACGCTAATGAAGTATTACTCTTATTACTTATATTCTTTAAAGTCTACCTCTTGTTTTATGATTTCACTATTACGATCCCAATTTTCTAATATTTGTTTAAATAATGTAATAGTTTTAGTGATTGTTTCTATTTCACAATCAGTTTGAGTTTGACTTCTATTTTTTCCTTCCATCCATCTTGCATCTCTTCTAAATATTAACTCTCTGTGAACCCATTCCATTTGACGTTTTTCATAATTACGTCTACGAGCCCATCTTTGTAAAGGACTTATATCTGCTTTTTTTGCTTTTTTCATTTCTTTACCTAGTTGGTATTTTAATTAATATTCTGTAATTGAAAGAGAGCAAATATAATTGAAGCAATTATTACGACACCGAGCAGCGCTCCAATTATATTTAGTATTCTCTCTATAGTTTGTTCTCTTTTCATACCTTTTTTCTTAACTCTACACCTACAGCAAAGAATATAATTGCAAAGAATGTAGATAATAATGTAAAAGATATACTATCATCCCAACGCATTGTTTGGATAGCTAGCATCGATAGAACAAATGATGCTACAAATGATAGTAATATAGATAAATATTTCATGACTATTTAATTTTTAATCCTTCTAATTTCTTAATAGTCCTAGTTAGACGTCTATTCTCATTAGACATATCATCTATAATAAGTTTGAAATCATTTATCTTTTGATTTCTTTTTTCTAGAGTTTTAATAGCTTCTAGCTTATTGTCTAGTATTTTTTGTTCTAAATCTACAATTTGAGCAGTTTTAGAAGCAAGCTCTGCTTGAGCTTTAACAAACTCTAACCTATAATAGTCTTTGTTAAACTTTTCATTAGACATTTCTGTTAGAATTTGTACATTTTGTTTCATTATATCATCCATAATAATTAGTGACAGTTTTATCCAGTTGTCGCGTCTGTGTCAAGGGTTAGTAATTATCTTTATTAAAAACAAGAGCAAGTCTCTATCTATTACCGCATTTAACGGCTGATTGGTCAAGAGGCCACGAGATGAGTTCCACATCATAAACCTTGCTCTTATTTTTAAATTGTGTTATATCTATTTAATACTCCTGAAATACCTATTAGTTAATAAGTGCAAAAAATAGGTGTGTAAGCGTTGGTTCTCACACTCACAAACACACCTATTAGTTGCTTGACTTTAAAAAAAAGGGAGAATAAATCTCCCTAATTATTAAACAAAAGTTATACGATTTCTGTTTATCCCGTTCACTTCTTTTACAGATACTTTGATATTAGTATTTTTCTTCAATCTTTTCTCTGTGTGGTTTACGGCAGTTGTATCCGTATATTTACCACAAGTAAACTCAGCCAAACATAAGAACATATCCTCACCGTCTTTATCATATTCAATAATTTGATAGTTTCCTGTAAGAACACCATCAGCATTTTGAACTGATAACGGTAATTTAGAACCTGACGACAACGCTGGTTGTCTACCATTCTTCTCATACTCTTTTACTTTTGTTTTGATTTGTGTTAACGATAACACCTTGTCTTTTGGTATCATAACGATATATAGGTATTTAACAGAACTAACTCAAATATTAGAGGTTTTTCTGTTGATGAGGGGGAGGAGTCCCAATCACTATTCCCGATAGGGGCTACTTTTGGGGAGGTTTGCGCGCTCAATAACAGGTCAAAAAATTTTTTTTAATTTTATTTTTTTATTTTAATTATTTTGCTTTATCTTTGCACCGCAACATTATTCAGCCCCTGGTAACCATAAAAGGGCAAAGACATCGGATTGTAGATCCTAAATAAGGATTAGAGTTTTCTCCGGTAGTTGCAAAAGAGTTAAGTATAAAACTTAGTTGGGATAGATTACACATAAGTAGGTGTGTTGAATTAACAACGATCTTATTATCCCTGGGTCCTACGGAGCACTGCTAAGCGGAAATCTAAACTTGAAATAGTATCCCAAAGGGGGATAACTATATCCAATTGTGAAAAATTTAATAAAAAGCTTGTAAGTATAAAAAAATAATTTATATCTTTGCCAAAAAAATATATAGATTATGTCAAAAATTAAATTTAAACCAAACAACAATTGGATTCTCATACCAGATCCAACAAAAACAAAAACTGAATCAGGAATATTTCTAGATGAAGAGACAGCTAGAAAACAATCTACTAACGTATTAAAGGTTCTTAGTGTAGGACCAGAGTGTAAGTTTGTTAAACCTGGTGATACTGTAATGATTGACCCTAGAACAGAGGCGGTCAGAGCTCCAATTAACGATTCTTTGTACTTATTAATCCAAGAATTCCAAGTATTAGGGATATTATAATGGATTTAAAAGGTACGGTTACTATATCTTTAGAAGATTACCACAAATTAACTGAAGAATTCCCTAAAGCAGAAGAATCTCGTAAAAATCTTTATGAAGCTTCCAAAGAAGTAGAGGTATTCTTATCTTTTTTAGTAACTAGAGAAGATATAGAAGATTATGTTAATGAATATAACAGACAGGCTGTGCATTCTACTATAGAGGTAGTAGATGGTAAAGCTAAAATAAAATTTAAAGATGAAATTAATAACAGTAAAAGCTGATACTACTCTAAAATATTTACAAATTTGGAACGGTATTTTTAACTTAACAGAAATGGAGTTAGAGATTTTATCTAGATTATTAGATAAACGTGAAGATAATGATAATTTATGTAACGTAACAGCAAAGAAAAAAGTTGCACAAGATTTACATATTGATGATTATAGAACTTTGAATAATTACGTAAAAAGACTAAAAGATAAAGGAGCTATTATTTTAAAAGAAAATAAATATAAAATAAATTCTCTATTAAATCCTTCAAATGATGACATTAAAATCAATATCAAGCGCAACTGAGGATAGTTTAGTATTAATATATCCATATAGTGATACTATATTTTTTGTAATATATCAATCATTTAATGGTGTATGTGAACGTATAAATTTAGAAAATATTGAAAATGAAACAAAAGAAACCATCTATATTAAAAATGGTGCAGAACTTTGTTAAAGAGTCTGCGCATTTTGTAAAAGAGGGGGCTCCTGTATGCTCCAAAGAAGAGTACGAAGAAAGAATGTCTATATGTGTATCGTGTGAACATTATACTGAAAAAAGTAAATGCGGTATATGTGGATGTCATATGCCTTTAAAAGCAGGATGGAAAACGTCTGAATGTGCAGATAATCCTAAACGTTGGAATAAACTACATTTATCTGACAAAGAACAAGAAGTTTTAAAGAAAGGAAACGATGCAGCAAGAGAAGCAAAATTAAATGAATTAGCTAAACGTGTAAAAGACGGAGAAAGAAGTCTTGATACTTTTGAAATGCATACAGCAGGTATGTCAGAAGAGGAAAAAAGAGAAGAAGCTAAGAGATTAATACACGAAGAGCTAGATAATAAAGTTCCAGAAGAAAATAAGTATAGTAAAGAATTTAAAGAAAAGTTATTGAAACAAGAACAAGATAGTTTAGCAAGGATAGAAAAATCAAAAAAAGCAAGAGACTATATACAAAAACAAAGAGAAAAGATATTGAAAGAGAAGACTGATAAGAATAATGATAAGAAATAAAAAAGATATAATATATTACTTGGCAAATAAGTATGACATGCCTTTAAAAACAATAGAAAAAATTGTTACTTATCAATTTAAATTTGTTTCTAATATAATGACTAAAGGTAATTTTGATTCTGTTAGATTACCTTATTTTGGTAGATTTTCTGTAAATAAAAATAGAATTAAATATATAACAAAATTAAAAGAAAATGGAGGAAAAACTAAATGATTTTGTAGAAATAGAAGTACCTCTTAAAAAGATAATGGGAAATTTTCGTAATCCTAATTTTTATGAAAATTTTACAAGACCTAGATTAACTTCTAAAGGTGTGATTTCGTATGACTTTGAAGCATTAAAAAAAGATTTATTAGACCCTAATATAAAACTAGAAGAATATAAATCAAAAGACATTATAAATGAAGAAGATCAACTAAAATATAGAAATTCTTATTTTCCTATTACTGTTTATAAATTTAAAATGGATAAACAAGGTCCTAGTATATGGAATACAAAATATACAAAATATCATGATCAATTTGAATATAGTATAAAAGATGGCAATCATAGGTGCTATGTATACTTACAAATGTATGGTGAAGACTATAAAGTTAAAGTAAGATCGTATGAGCTAAAAGGTACAGAATTAAAACGCATAACAAAATGACAAATAAAGATTTATTAACTATTGTAGACAATAAAGCAGTACCATCTCCGTATTCTAAATTAATATTAGAGTTTAAATCTTTAAGCCCTAAAGAATTAGCTTATGTTTACTTTATGGTAGATTATAGATCGCCATATGCAGTTTATGAGTGGGAACAACGTAAAAATGAAGTAAAAATTAGTATCTTTGACAAAAAATGGAAAGAAACTCCTAAAGTTACAGCAGCTTGTGATAAGTATGCAGAATTAACGGAAACCTCTGCAGTAAAATTATTAAAAGCTGCTAGAGAATCTGTTATTAAATTAGAAAAGTATTTTAGAGATGTTGATCTAACTATAATGGATGATAATGGTAAACCTATATTTCACGCTAAAGATTTAATAAATAATTTAGAAAAAATGGGTAAAGTTGTAGACGGTTTAACAAGATTAGAAGAAATTGTAAGAAAAGAAGAGCAGGCTAATAATAGTAACAGAGGAGGAGTAGAAGTAAATAAATATAGTATGTAATGGAAGATTGGGAAAAAAGACATAAAAGATACGAAGAAGATTTAGAACTATATGCTGCTGCAATGCAAAATGCTTATAATCTTATTACTAAAAAAAGAACTTTAGATGATATTTTTTATGAGTTAGAAAATGGGGAAAAGGTTACATTCCCATTACCGTTTAATCCAATGGAAGAAGACGGTAGAACTGTAGATATAATTGATCTAGTTATAGAACATTTTACATCAACAGAAGAATATGAGAAATGCGCAGAATTAGTTAAAATAAAAAATAAATGTCTGATAAATTCAAAGATATAGACAGAGTAAGACCAGCTGCTAAATTTTTTGAAGAGCATGGTTATTATACAGACGCTTTACCTAATACAAAAGGATATTATGATTTTTGGGATGAAGAAACAAAAAGATGCTTGTATGGGTATCATATAGATGAATTACATGTTACAGGTTTTCATTATTTTTATTTAAACTACTGTCCTATAGATAGAGCTGTAGATGAAGAGTTACCAGATGGTACTATACAATCTAGACGTGAGAGAACGTTTCCTAGATTTTATGACGGTGATTGGGAGTATTTTCAAGAAATAGATAAAGCTAGAGCGCAAAATAGACATATGATAGTTTTAAAAGCTAGACGTAAAGGTTATTCTTATAAAGCTGGTGCTATGCTTGCACGTAATTATTTCTTTGTAAAAAATTCTAAAAACTTTGTATTTGCAGGACAAAAAGAATATTTAATTGGTGATGGATTATTATCTAAAGCATGGGAGTTTTTATCGTTTATAGATGATCATACAGCATGGGCTCAACCAAGATTAAGAGATCGTGAAATGCATAAAATGGCAGGATATAAAAAGAAAGTTAATGGACTTGAAATTGAGATGGGAATGAAGTCTCAAATAATGGGAGTTTCATTAAAAGATGCACCCGACAAGGTGAGAGGTAAGGCGGGAGAACTAGTTTTCTTTGAGGAAGCAGGTTCTTTCCCTGGCCTCCTGAAAGCTTGGGAGGTAACAATGCCAACAATGAGACAAGGTGCAAAAACATTAGGTATGATGATAGCGTTTGGTACAGGTGGTACAGAAGGTGCTGATTTTGAAGCTATGGAAGAGATATTTTATAATCCTGCAGCATATGATTGTATGGATTATGAGAATGTGTGGGATGAAGGAGCTATGGGTACTAGATGTGGTTATTTTATACCAATACAAAAAAATTTAGATGGTTTTATAGATATAGATGGTAACTCAGAAGAGAATACTGCTATAGAATATGAAAAAGAAATGAGGGAAAAGAAAAAAGGTGCAGCCGATGCCAAATCACTAGACCAATACATCGCGGAGCACCCATTTTCCCCTCAAGAAGCTACATTACAAGTAACAGCTAATCTATTTGATGTAGCATCTTTACAAGAACATTATAATAATATAAAAGCTAATAATTTACACACAAAAGGTACACAAGGTAGATTTTATTATAAAAAAGATCAAGTAGCATTTAGACCTGATTATAGTGCTAAGCCTATACTAAAATTTCCACATAGAAAAGATGATGATAATACTGGATGTGTAGTTATTTATGAATCTCCTTATAAAAATAAAGAAGGAGTTACACCACACAATTTATATGTAATATGTCATGACCCTTATGGTCAAAATCAATCAGCAGACAGCTCGTCTTTAGGAGCAGCCTATGTATTAAAAAGACCTAATAATTTATCACAACCAGACGATATGATTGTTGCTTCTTATGTAGGTAGACCTGCAACTCAAGATGATTATAATCGTAATTTATTCATGTTAGCTGATTATTATAATGCTAAGATAGGATTTGAGAATGATCGTGGTGAGATTATTGCTTATGCTAAACGACATAGAAAGTTACACAAATTACAACCTGAGTTTGAAATGCTAGATAAAAAAGAATTGCAATCTAGGCGTGTAAGACGTACATATGGCATGCATATGACAGAAGCACGTAAGCATCAAGGTGAGATATATATAAGGGATTGGTTAAATTCACTTAGGGGGGTAGATGACCAAGGAAAAAAATCCTTAAATTTGCAAAAGATTTATGATCCAGCATTAATTCAAGAATTGATTAAATTCAATCATAAAGGTAATTTTGACCGCGTCATGGCCTTAATGATTGGTATGTATCATACTAGAGAATTGTACAATGCTGAAGTAACTGATATATATAAGGATAGATCACATGACGAATTTTTTAATAGACAATACTTTTAATATATGAAATTATATACAGATACAACGACTCATAATATTCCAAAACAAAAAATACCTACATCTAAAAAAAATAAAAAGTGGGCAGAACAATGTGTTAATGCTTACATTAGTTTATCAGATATAGGAGGATTTGGATCTCGCAGAAACAACGTACAAGCTTTATATGACTTTTATAATGGTCATATACTAGAAGAAGATTATAGGTATGTTCTTAAACCTTATGGCAAAGCAAGGAACAACTTTCCTTCAAAAATTCGTAATTATCCTATCATAAAGCCAGTCGTAGATCTCTTATTAGGTGAAAAAACTAAACGACCTTTAAACTATACAGTAGCAGTTGCTAATGCGGATTCAGTCTCCTTAAAAGAAGAACAAAAGAAAGCTAAGGTAAAACAAGCTATGGAGCAAATGTTTATTAATAGATTAAACGAAACTCCAGGCGCTCCTGCAACAGGATCTCCAAGTCAAGAAGTAGAATTACCTCAACATATAGCAGAACAATTTGAAGATAGTTATGTAGATAGGCGAGCTATAATAGGACAACAAGCATTAAATTATATTATATACAATAATAAAATACATAGTAAATTTCAAAAGTCTTGGTTTCATTTCTTAGTGTCAGGAGAAGCATATACACATAGAGGTGTTGTTAATAATGAAATATTCTATGAAGTATTAAATCCACTAGATGTAGATTATGATAAAGATCCTAATATTGATTTTATTGAAGATAGTGATTGGGCATTAACTAGACGTGATTCTCATGTTAGTAGTATTGTAGATACATATAGAGAATTCTTAACAGATGCTGATATAGATACTTTAGAAAGACCAGAAGAATTTGATGATGGTTCATTTTTATTATATGGTAGTAATCCAGATAATAGTAGCAGAAGAAGCGGTAGGTCTAGATTAATAGAAGTAATAACAGTATATTGGAAGTCAATATCTAGAGTAGGATTTTTAAATTATCCAGATCCTGAAACAGGAGATATGGAACAAGTAGAAGTTCCTGATGGATATAAGTTACCAAAAGATATTAAAGATCAAGGAGCATTTGTAGAGTATGAATGGGTTCCAGAAGTATGGCAAGGAACTAGAATTGGAGATAGAATATTTTGTAAAATAGGACCACTTCCTAATCAAAGACGATCTTTAAATAATCCTTCATTATGTAAATTACCAATTAACGGTATAAAATACTCAGAACTTAACTCTGAAAATATATCTTTAGTAGGATTAGGAGTAGCTTATCAGATTAATTATAATATTTATAAATATAGATTAGAGATAGCTATAGCTAAATCAAAAGATATTATTGCTCAGTTTGATATAAATATGATACCTAAGAAATGGGATATGGATAAATTTATGTATTACATAGATGCTATCGGTATTGCTTGGGTAGATTATAATAAAGAAGGTATGCAATTAAATCCACAACATCAAACAGTTATGGATTTATCAATAAAAACAATACAACAATATGTAATATTATTAGATTCTATATTACAAGAATGGGAAAGATTATCAGGAGTTAATAGACAAAGACAAGGACAAACAGGTCAATATGAAGGAAAGGGTATTACTCAACAAGCTATTATGCAATCTTCTCATATTACTGAAGATTACTTTAGAAAAATATCAGAATTAGAAGAAAGAGATTTACAAGCATTGCTTGATTATTCTAAACTAGCTTGGGTAGCAGGAAAGAAAACTTCTTATGTTATGCCTGACGGTGCTGTAGAATTTTTACAAGTTAATCCATTAGATCATATGGAATCTGAGTATGGTATATTTATTACAGATGCTGGTGCAGATTTAGAAAAGAAACAAAAAGTAGAAATGCTAGCACAATCAATGATTCAAAATGGAGTACCTGCTTCTATTGTTGCAGAAGCTATAGATTCTGATAGTTTTACTATGATTAAGGATAAAATTGCTAAAGCTGAACAAATTACACAACAATTAGAACAAGCTCAACAGCAAGCTCAAAATGAAGTAGCAGAAAAACAAATTCAAGTGCAACAAGAAAAAATGGCATTTGATGCGGATCAAAATGATAAAGATAGACGTAATAGAATTGAAGTAGCTTTAATACAAGCAGAAACTACTATTAATGCATCTAATTTAAAAGCAGGTTTAGATCAAGTAGAAGCTAGAAGAAAGATGAAAGCTGATGCAGATAATAAATCAACAGATGATAAAAAGATAGCAGTAGATCATAAGAAAATAGAAGCTGATAGAGCTATGAATAAAGAAGATAATGCTGTAGAGGAAAAGAAAATATCTGCAATGATTAAAGCAAAACAAAACAATGGGTCTAACCAATAGTCAGAAGTCAAGAATAATAAAAATAGCTCAAGAAAATAATTATCAAGGTGATTATGAAAGTTTATTTGAGCAAGCTATGACTGATGGTATTTTTGACACACCTCCAGAACCAGATGTAGAAAATAAAAAGCAAGATGCTAATTTAGAGGTAGATAATTTATTAGTGCCTAACCATCAGCTACAAGCTAGATCTCCATTAGGTAAAAGTAGTTTAGAGCCAGCTCCTCATACAAATTCTTCACATGAAACTGTTGCAATTAAAGGAGCGTTAAATGAATTTATTAATGATCCTATGTATAAACCTCAAGAAGCAGCATATGGAGGATATAAAAAGAAAAAGAAAAAATACGAAGAGGGAGGAACAGAAACTTCTTTTGTAGAAAATGATGCACAGTTAGATATAACAAGACCTGCAGGTGATCCGTGGGAATATGCTAAAAATTCTGATGGTAGTATATTAGCTAGAAAAAGAGTAAGTGAAGGACAAGATCCTAACCCTTGGTTAAAACCTATTCAAGGCAGTGAAGCTTATTCAAGTATTAAAGATACAGTAGTTTTTAATAATACCCCTAAAGTAAATAATTTAAGCCAAACAGACTCTGATGAAGTTAGGACAATATATAAAAAAGATCCAGGAAATTTTGAAGGTAGAATAGATGTAGAAACAAAAAATATATTAGATTCAGAAGTAAATACTACAGCGTCTATTCAAGATATGTTAGTAAAAAGTGGGTATGATATAGGTTCTACAGGAGAAAAAGGAGATGGTGTGGATGGAGATTGGGGTCCAAAAACATCTGCAGCTTTTAAAGAATGGTCACAAAAAAATCTATCAGGTTTACCAGAATACAAAGGACAGACAGAAAATATTTGTATACCTGGAGGAGGATGTTCTGAGGTAACAACTAATTTTTTAATGCAATTATTTCCTGGTGTTAATAGAGATGATTTAGGTCCTGAAGATGCTTGGTATAGAGCAAAACATGTTGTAGAATTAGGAGGCGATAAAATATGGGGAGTTAGTGATAAACAAGCTAAAGGTGATTGGAATAAATTGCCTGATTTACCTCCTGTAGAAG
>CERT01069730.1_pt1 | contig 13635 bp, 14 predicted proteins | sample 530691 | NCBI WGS metagenome assembly CERT01 (sample SAMEA2620861, study PRJEB7988) | marine metagenome | biome: marine biome (ENVO:00000447); feature: surface water layer (ENVO:00002042); material: "saline water (ENVO:00002010), including plankton (ENVO:xxxxxxxx)" | depth 5 m
GCATACATGAAACAAATATACAAAAAGAAAGCCACCCTGTTGGATGGCCTTCCCTGTGGAGCGCTCTGCAATTAAAGCTGCCGATCGATCTCTTCTACGACGGGCACAGCTGCTTCTGTCAAACAGTAGCGAGTGAACACGTCAATCGGATCCATACCTGCTGGTACTGACACGATCATGCGGTTCGTATCGAACCAACGAACAGAGTCATGTTTAATAGCAATGATGTTGTACTTAGCAGCTGTACGGATCTTAGCCTTCATAGCAACACTTGGGTTGTCGAATGACTCCATGAATCCTTTTGGATCGGCCTTGGCCTTCATAAGCAAGTCATGTTTAATGTCTGCCGCTGGGCGGTCAACGTCCATGTTGTATGCAGCAGCCAATCCAATCAAGTCATCAAGGTCTCGGGTACGAAGCATGTTAATTGCATCGTTGACCAAGAACTCGTCAGAGAGTGTCTCCTCTTTCTTTTTGACCTTGTCTACAATTTCAAATCCACTGCCTCCGTTAGCCTTGTTTTCTGGATGAAGAAGCAAAAACCTCATCAGATTTGGTTTTGTCTTTGGCACAAAGATTCTTCCCATGCGGAAGATTACAGGGCTCTTGATTGAGTTAGGTGCCTGCTCGTCTTTGTAAATAGAGTTTTCTCTTTCGCAGTATCGAATTTCGCGTACCATATCCAGATCTTCGTCATACACCGTAAGACCACTCTGCATAAGCATAAATGTTCCTCGGCCAGAAAGGGAAACAAATTCTCTTGCCTCGTATACAGGAGCCTCTCTACGAAGGCTTTTCTTTGGCTTTGGTGCGACCTTCTTTTCTGTAGCCGTGTCTACCGATTTGGCATTAGGCTTGCGGCCCCGTCGGGGCTTGGGTGTTGTTTGTTCCATTGATATTGAATTAAATGTTTTACAAAAGTAGTAAAAGAGAGGAGAGCCATTTCTCTCCTCTCAGTTACATATTAGCCGAGCTCGATCTCCATGCCGCCCAGGAAAATAAATCCATGGGTCTCGTGGTAAAGAACAGTAACAGACTCTCCTGCTGCCACGCTTGCTGTATCTCCAGTAACATCACCAAACGGACCGCCTGTAATAATTACGTCGATTGCCGAATCATGTGAGTTCTGAACATAAATAGCCTGCCCGCTTTCAATCGCAACTTCGCCGTCTCCGTTGTAGTTGGCCGTATTGAATGTAATGTTATGGGCTCCAGCAACTTTAATGAAGCCAGACTTGCCATCCCAGTTGGCAGCGCCACTAGTAGTTTGCAAGTCTTCTCCAAAGAATGGAAAAATTCCTTTTCTAGCCATAATTAAAAAGATTATGAAGTTAGAGCAGGGGGCCGAAACCCCCTGCTCGTCTCTTCAGGTTAATTACTTGATCAACACGTGCTGGTTAGCAGCGCGAGTAATCAAGTTGCACTCAGAACGGTAGTAGAACTCCGCCACGTCCTTAGACATGTTGGTGTGTCCCAAGATAGAACCGCGCACCCAGTGCTCAACGTCTCTGTTGTAGCCGTTGGTACCCTTGTAGTTCATCTCCAAAGCAGGAGCTGAGTTACCAGTACGTGGGTCAACAACGTTGGCCAAAGGAACCATAGCACCCTTGACGGTTCCAACAGCGCCCAACATAGGATCGTTCAAAAGCTTCCAGTCGTGCTTGTGGAAGGTGTAACCACCGCGAGTGAATGACTTAAAGCCGAGCTTCACAGCCATGTCAGAGTCGTTGTTGAACGCTCCGAACTGACCAGGCAAGCCTGCAGTCACCTGAGTAGCGATACCAGCAGCGAGCATGTCATCGATGTCCAAAGAAGCAGCTCTGTTCAAGTACATAGCGTACTCTGCAGGTGCGCCCTCCTTGTCCAGCTCCAAAATAATTTGGTCAATGTCAGACATGTCAGCGAAAGTACCCTGGGCACCGCCAGAAACGTCAGCCACCAAGCCTCTGTCTTCGACAGCAGCAAAGTAGCCTTCAGATCCAGCAACCTTGGAAAGAGTTGAAGTGTCATCAACTGGCACCTGCACTTCGGTTCCGTCGGTAGCAGCCTTCTGACCGTAGAGCAACATCATTTCACGCTGGTTCATGAAGCGCTTGCGAGTGTCCTGCTCACCCTTCACGTACCATCTGTACTCACCGCCGCCGATGTTCACCCAACCGATGTTGGTTGCTTGAGAACCGTTGACTGCGTAAGTCTCCTTGGTGATGATGAATGGGTTCACACGCTTCACGAGACCTGGCTGACGGAAACGACCTGGCTGCTCAGTTCCTTGAGCAAAGATGTTTCCGATAACAGCGAAATCACTGCCTGCGCCGTAAGTGCCTGTGGGGTTACCTGCGCCGTCCAATCTCTTAACAGTGTAGCTGTCCTCAAGAGTGTCAGCGTCATTACCGTCAGCAGTGATTGCAGTAACAACGAGTCTTTCGTTGGTCTTAGACAACAGCACATCGTTGAGTCTCAATCCGATTTCTGCAGTAGCATCGGGGTCGGTCAAGGTCAAGACGTTGTTAGAGGTCACGGCGCCTGTCACCTTTCTGTGCAAGCGACCTTCCTCCCAGTACTGGACTTCGTCCTGAGTGCCAGCGTTGGTCACAGCACCAGTCAACTGCAAGAAACCAGTGATGCCTTGGTCACCGTATGTGCTGATCAACAGATCTCTGTTGTCAGGCTTGGCGTATGTCCCAACCAAGTCGTTGAGAGACACATATTTTTCTGGGGTTGCCAGAAGGTTAGACGGGCCAAAGTTTGAGGCGCCGTCATTTGTAAAACTAGAAATAGCCATAATTTTTTATTTTCAAAGCTTGAAGGTCATAGTAGAGTTACCCATCATCGCATCCTTCAACTGCTGAGTCAGGGAGTTTTCAGTTTGCTGTACGCCCTGTTGGTTTGGTTGGGAAGAGCTTACATTAGCTGCTCGTGTCACCAAGTTTCTTTGACCGTCACCCAACCCCTTCTTGTAGATTTCCTTCGCGATGGTGTCGATGTTGTCGATCAAAGCCCTGTGTGAACTAAGCAACTCGTAGTCCCAGTTCCCGTTGGTATCAACGTATGGATCGAAGTACTCATCGAGACGGGCGTTCTTATCGATGAGAGACTGCTTGTAGTTCTCCTGAAAGCCGAACTTGAAATCATTGCCGTCCCCTAGGTCGAATTGCAATCCTTCCAAATCATTTACTGTGGCCTTCATGCTGGAGATCCACTCCTCGTTGATGAAGTTGTCGTCCCCTCCTGCTTGCTCTTGGACTGGCATCTGGTAACCATCTCGCATTTCGCTAATGGCGTCCCGTGCTGCTTTAGCATCGAGCTTCATTTGGATCTGACCCATTTGAACCTCACCCTCGTCATGGAGGTCAGGATCGACAGTGTACTTATTCTTCATAAGCACATTGATTTCCTTGTCGCTCAAGTCAGGGTACTGAGTCCGCATGTGAGTGGCAATCGCAGTCATGTCATCCATTTCGGATGGGTTTACTGACTGGTACTTGAACCAATCCATAGGGTCTCTACCTGTCTTGTTTACGAAGTCGGCAATCACTGCGATCCGTTCGTCCAACTCAGGTTGAGCTTCGGGTTGACTCAGGTCATCGAAGGTCTTGACGTCTCGGCCCAGCCTTTCGCTGAGGAATGAGAAGACCGCCTCTTCGACTTGTGAGTCTGTGTATTCTTGTTGTTCAGGAGCAGCCTCTTGTGTAGGCTGCTCTGCTTGTGGTTCAGCTTGAACTTCAGCTTGTGGTTCGGGCTGAGGATCTGGCTGTGCTTCTGGTTGGGGAGTCGGTTCTGCTTGTGGCTCTGCCATAGCTTGTGCGACTTCCTGTTCAGATACAAAAGTAAAACCGCCTTCCTGGGCGGTTTCTTGGGGCTGGATGTTTTCGTTCTCCATAAATTAAATTTTAGTTTCTGTGTATTACACGCCCTGGTAGGCGATCACTGCGCCGCTAGCCAGGCTCAGTGATGTCCATCTTCCGTAGATGGTGACGCCTCTTGGAAAGACCTGGTCGCTTTCAAGGATTTGCCCGTTGGTGCCTGGCCCAGCGGTCACGCTATTAAAGCAGATACCTGTGTCTTTGGCTACCAAAGCGCTAAATTGAGTTTCTTCCAACATGGTGATAGCAGAGAAGACTTTCCCTGATGCTGGGGTAATAGTAGTCGAGGCCAGATCGAGGTACGTTCCCCCCATCTGCCCAAACTGCATAGCATCGATTGATCCTGGATATGGCATTGTTATTCTTTTTGCAAATATACTTACTTTTTCTTCTTTCCTTTTCCTGCCCTAATCTTAGCAGCCTCTCTCTTTCCAAAGGCAGATCGCACTCTTGCCATAGCCCATGCGTGCTGAGACACCTTGGGCCTATTGCCAGAGCTCATATATGCGGCAAGCCCCCTCTTGTACACCTGCTTCTGAGCTGCACTCAGACTCGCGTAGCCTTTACCCTTGCCTTTCTTTTTCTTTTTTTTCTTTGAGGAAATCTTCCCCCCTTTCTTTAAAACAATCATATCTTATCTCTTTGGGCCATAAGCTTCTTGAGCCTAGCAGCTACGGCGGGTGGGAATCCCTTCTTCTTTCTCTTTGCTTTTGTGCCTCTGTACTTGTCATAGATGGCAGCAATCTGAGACATCAGCTTCTTGCGCTTGGCAACATTCGAGCTACCTCGTGTGTACTTGGCGTTGAACTTCTTAGCCATGGGTTGCTGTCTTGAAATCTGCTTTCTCTACAGCACCAGGGTGTGGCTTGTAGTCTCCCTCCATGAGATAGTATCTACCGCCCTCGAACATCCAGTGGTATCCCTTAGGAGGATCCACTGCGATCTTCTTCTTGCCAACCTTGAGCTTTCCTTTCTTGTACGCTTTCATTACCACTTGACTTTGTTGGCCCACCACGCTGCACTCATCTTGCCACGGGCGATGTTCTTCCTGTGACGATTTTTGAATGCTTTACGCTGCTTGGCGTTTTGATTTGTCTTGGCACCCTGCTCCCCAAAGCGGATGAGCCTCACCTTGTTGCCCTCCTTTGCCAATACAATGTGTGACTTCTTAGGGTGCTTAGGTGTGCGCTTCGCTTTATTCACGCCAGAAAGCCCATGCTTTTTGAGCATGCGCTTGATTCTGGCTCTCAGGGCTTCGGTACTCATAATACAAATATATTAAAGATCAGAAGAGTACTCCATGAGGTTTCCAACAGTGAGATCATCTAGCTTGGCTTCGTCTGATATGCTGTCGTCTGTGTAAAATTCTACAGATGGGATATTGCCTTCTTTCGCCCATGTTACTGCCCCCGATTCAGTCTCGAAGTATTCTTCAATATCTCCAATCTTAACGACGTACCCTGAGGTGATTTTATTACCTGTATCTGTTGCGGTCTTAGCCATTATACTCCGTAGTGATTTTTCACGTTAGTCATGATGCTGTTTCTATTTGGCAGAGTTGTATCTGACCACACGACCATCTCAGAAACCATCCCCTGAAGCGGTGCCGCGCCGTTATCAGATCTCCTTCCGATAGTCATGGTGCTGGTAGGAGCGTTGAGGGTACCAGTTGATGTGTTCGTAAAAGGGTAGTGGCTGGCAGTATCCCCATTGACATCTATGTCGCCTTCATAAGGGGTGACAGATGCGTAAGCCACAACACTGTATGTTGTATCAACAGAGTTAGTTATTGACTCAGTTCTAATCAGTCCCCCACTTGAAGTCCTGCTGCTAAGTCTAAACTCTGATGAGGCACCAATCATGCTGAGCTGAAAAGCCTGTGAAGACTGAGTGCCTGACCATTGACTAAGTATTTGCTGTCCCGTTGTGACTGTATCAAATTCAACAACCGCAGAAATAACCATGTGGTCTGTATTGTTTGAGACAAATGAAGCATTGTCTAACCACTGTGACGACGATCCAAAATAAAAGTATATCGACGGCTCATTAGATCCATCGGACATGGTGTATGTAGTCCCTGATGCGTTTTTAATGTATGGCATCTTACTTTGGTCCGTTTGAACCATGTCTTCTGAATTTGAGCTCTGGTCGTACCATTTCGCGATTCGGCCAGTATTTGAGCCGCAGTGAAGGTTCAAGCTCGCAACATCTAGATTTCCGTCTGAGTCAAATCCGATGTCAGCTTCAGAGCCAGAGCTATTCCTAACCCGAATAGCTTTATCAGCCGTAAAGGAAAGCTGACGCAGGCTGTATGCTGCTCTTGCACCAGAAAAATCATCTAAGAAATACGACTTTGTTACTCCACTCAGTTTTTCAAGATCGCTAGTCCTTACACCATCAATCCTGTTAATAGAGCTGAAAGTAACTCCGCTTACTTTGTCTATGCTCATGCCAGCTCAATCCAGTCGTTAGATGGGTTAAAGAAGATCTCTCTGGCTCCTGAGTTTGTGCAGTAACCAATAACTCTTACAACATCACCTTGGCCTTGAGGAGCAGAGTTTGCAATCTCACCTGTTGTCACTCCCGCACTGATATACAAAACTGACCCATTACCTAAGTTCGTCCAGCTTGAATGTCTAGCAATACCCCTTATCAAAAATTTAGGTGTGTCGTTGTCAATCGCAATACCCAACATGCCTTTTGCAGAAGCAACTGCATTTGCGTCGGCTTCCTCCCACTGTAAGCTGGTGTCAAGATAGTACAGCTTGCCTTGCTCAATGTCTCCATTGACTCCATTAGGTCCAGATCCAAAATTTACAATATCCCCAAAAAAGGTATCACCAGTTGTCGGATTAGGGTAAAGCCTTTTGCCTTTAAGCGTCAACTCATTTCCGTCAAAGGTTAGGATGTTGCTGCCCTGGATTGTATCAGCGTCACTGAAGTAAGATATCTGATTTTGAGATGGCGTGCCAGTCGTGTCGACAGTTCCGCTGGCACTTGATGCAGCTTCAAGAGAAATAAGTCCACTACTATTATCGTATGTCAAAACATGGTTGTCTTGACCAGCGCCAATACTTTGGTCAGCATCAAACTCAAGAGTTCCAAGCTTTACATTTCCAGTTCCATTTGGCTGAATAATGATATTTCCGTTTGACGTCGTAGACCTGATCTCGTTTGCCCCAACATCCAAGTGGCCGCCAAGAACTGGAGTCGGATCGTGACTAATATCTAGCTCTCGATTGACAAACGCATTGTTGTCTGTGTTTCTTACTAGGTATTGATTCTGCGACTCACTACTGACAGATACATCACTAAGGTCGTTCAGCTCGTCGACACTGCTTGCAGTGGTTGCAATTACACCAGTGCTACTATTGTAAGAAATTCCAGTTCCCGCCGAAAACTTAGCTCTAATGTCAGAGTCCTCTAAGCTAAGGTTCACCTTGGCAGCAGCCACACTAGTGGCTCCTGTGCCTCCACTACCGATTGGGACAGTACCTCCAGTCAACTCCTGCCCGTTTAAAGACAAGTAGTTTGTGTTGGCAAGAGTTACAGGTGGTGCGCTTGTCAGATAAGAGCTAAGGTCTGGCGGCGTGTATGATATGACTCCCGAGCTCTGGTTGTAAGATAAAGTCCCGTTGCCCGAAGCTGAGTTTTGAACATGAGAAATCTTAGTCCTAATATCAGAGTCTTCTAGATCAATAAGAGCTCTTACCTCTCCTGCTGTGACACCAGATGCCAACTGTGGGTTGTCGCTGGCATCTGAGTAGATGGCTGTCTTGACGTGGCTGTCTACGTAAGTTTTAACTGCCAACTGGCTGGGAACCAAGTTGTTAGTTGGAGAACCAAATGTATCATCAGTATCTACAAACGATGCACTGCTTACATCAGATGTCGTCGTGAGTACGGCTTGACCGAGATTGATTGCTGAGCCGACTGTAATGTAGTCAAGTTTGGTCTTGTCTCCGTTTGCAAAAGCTCCCTCTGACGGAGGCAACTGGTAGTCGGTATTTGCTGTGGCAATCTCGTAGGTTCCTGCACTAGCCTTCTTCATGAGGCCGCTAGATCCAGAAAAGTCTGAATCTAAGATCGCATCACTTACTGCAGTAACGTCCACCCAAGATGTAGTACCGCTTCCGTCTGTCTTCAAGACGTGGCCGTCAGTACCAGAAGAGTTTGGCAGAGTTAGAGTGTATGATCCTGAAAGGCTAGGAGACTTAACAGCAATACTGTTAGACCCGTTGAACAGCTTGAGACCGCCTGCGTTTTTCAGCTCTACGTCTGTAGTGTTCTCAAAGGTGACCGTTCCTACGTCGCTGTTGAACTTGTAGTTTGCTGAGCCAGAACCATTCTTTCCAAACTCGAACGTGTTGTTCGTGTTGGCGTGCAGCTGGTTGCCTCCTGTCCCAAACTTCAAGTTGGTGTCAATGGTGGAGTTACCACTTACTGACAAGTCACCAGTTACATTTACAGTTGCAACACCAGCAGCAGATCCAATTTTACCAATAGTAAAACTCTGCCCTCCTTCTACGCCAATCGTTGAACTATTCTTAAACAGTACATCTCCATTGACAAACAGAGCTGCAGGCTTGTCAACTGTAGTAGTATTTATTCCTACTCTTTTGTTTGCTTCATCAATATAAAGAATGGTGGCATCCTGGGCATCTCTAATGTTCAGGTGCCCGTTCTCAATGATGTCAAGGTTCCTTGTGGTCTCCGTGGTCGTGAGGTTTACCGTACCGATGTTTTTGGTAACATTACTGGCGTCTACAAAGACAAGGTTTCCATTGGCGTCAGCCTTTAACAGCTGGCCGTTGGTGGGAGACGAAGTGGGAAGCTCGTAAGGAGAGGTGGTGTTCGCTGCGCCACCCAAGAAGAAGTGACCGCTGTCTAGGTTGGGGATGTCGTTGGTTGCATCAACGCAAGAGACCTTAAACTCTTTAATGGTAGTCCCATCAGCTCTAAGTACAACACCAACACTTTGAACAAAGTTGGTCGAGCCAGACGGCTTTGTAACAGTGACTGCTCCAGGCGTTGAGGACGACACGTACATGATCTTGCCCTCGTCAGCCCCAGTGACGCTTTGAATATCTTGAGTTCTAGATCCAGCAACAACTACATCTCCTGTTCCGTTGTGTGCGATGTCAGAAAACACAAACCCAATGGCTGGCATTTTAGACGAGTCGCTTGCATCAGCCAAAGCAACAAGAATGTCTGAGCCATCTACCCCAGCAGCATACACCAAACTGCCCGCAGAAATTGTAGACCCCGTAGTGTTTTTGACTGTAGCGTGAAGCTTATCAATATAAGCCCACTCTGTGGCGTTAGCTACAGGGCTACTCTTAACAAGAGCCTGACCCTTAGCTCCAGGAGGGCTGGTTGGTACACCAGCTCCGTCAGCACCCTGCAGTCCATTCGTGGCAATAGCCGCCTGAACCTGAACCACGTTCTGAGGCGCAGAAGCTACTGTAACATTGGTCGCCCCCTCAGCAGGGGTGACCTTCACTTCGATTGGATCCCCTAGTGTAAGGTTGACTTCTGCCATGTTAGTTAGTTACGTCTTCAACGGCTGTAAAGACTCCATGAAAAAATGTTTCTACCACAGGGGTGCTGTCAGAGCTTGCGTGCTGAATGTCATACACAAACTGACCAGAAAAAGTCATGGCTGTCGACGCAATCGTAAGAGTCAATTTTTTGCCTTCGTCAGAGTACGCAAAATTTGTAGCCCCTGAAGCCTCTACAGTTAGATTACTTTCATCATCAGCCGCTGGACGCACTTGCATTTTCCAGCCAGCAACAGGCCGAGCAGAAGACTGATCTTGGTCAAACGTAAAGATCAGTGTAAACGTATCTTTTTTTCTGCAGCGGATGTCCAGCCTGGACGATCTATCTAGATTGATACTTGACATTACTTCAAGAGTTCATTGACATTGACACTTGGGGCTTCCTCAATCTCTCCCCGATTACCTTTTCGCTGAGAGATGAGCTTAGACTGCTTAGCAGCTTGCTGATCGATACGTTCATCTTTCCTGTCTTCTTTGAGAACCTCCAGCTTCTCCTTAAACTCCTGGTCTTCAGTTCTGAATCCGAGAGTAGCCTGAGCTCTAATCATCTCAACTTCCTTACGCATCTCGTGCTCCATCTGCATGCGCTGAGATTCGAACTGCGCCTTCATCTGCTCCATCTGCATATCGAGCTGAGCCTTGAGTTGGATCTCCTGAGCCTTGGCTTGTGATGCAGCCTGAGTGGTCTGGATGTTTGCTTGAGCCTGAGCCTGAGAATTGGCCTGAGCCTGCTCCATCTGCTGCTTGATACGCTTCTTACGACGAACGACCAAGAGCCTTTCAGCTTGGTCGACGTCGCGCAACTGGCGAATAGCAATAGCATCTTCAATATCGATCTCTCTCTGCGACAGCGCTACTTGGATGTTCTGCTCCAAGTACGCTCTGTCTTTGTCTTCCATCTGCCTGCGGACCATGACACCGAAGTTGTACATGGGCAAGTCGGAGAACGAAGACACAACGCTCATGTTGGTGGCACCAACCGCATTCTCGTACACCTTGTACAGGACAGACTCGGGAGGAAGGATCTGCAAGCACTTGACCACATCCTCCACGACTCTCTTGAAGAGCATCATAGATGCGTGAGTCACATCGTAGATGGCGTTGTTGCCAGCAGCGATAGCCTGCTCTCTCACGCCAACCAAGTCATCACCTTTTGGTGTGGTTCCGTCCATAGCCTCGTTGATTCCCGTGGCGTCACGGATCATGCGGAGGTAGTGGTTATACAGACCAATGAGTTGGTTGATGTTACGAATGGTGTTGTCCAGCGGACGAACGGGTGGGTTTTGGAATCCACCCTCTGGGTTCTTACTTCTGTAGTAGAAGACACCAGTCTGCTCGTAGATGTCTTGGATCTCCAGTGGCTGGAGCTCCCCGCCTCTACCGAGCTGTACATTATCCAATCCCTCGATGTCTACGATCAATCCATCAGGCTTGGCTTTGGCGACCGCCTGCTGGATCTTCAAGTGGGTAAGCTGAAGCTGGTCTGCAAAACCAGTGATGCTGCCCACCACAGACTTAGGCATCATGCGACGAAGGTTCGTAGCTGACACAGAGTATGACAGACGAGCCTTGCTGATATCGTGGATGTTCTTTGGGACGTTAGTCTTTAGACCGTAGTCGTAGATGTAATCGGTGCCTACGATGTACTTGCCTCCGTACACCGTGGCATTCTCCATCTTGTGGGACTTGCGCTCAAAGACAGAGCTCTTAGGGGCGACGTACTGGTCACCCTTAAAGAAGAAGTTGGTGTTTCCGAATCGGTTGTCCTTGTCCTCAAAGTACATGCAGTCAACAGACAGGAACTCGAAGTCCAGGATCTGGATGCGGTACTCGTCGTACCCGTAGGTCATACGGTCACGTTTGTCGTCGTAGTGCTTGCGACCAAACACAGAGGAGTCGTTGTTGAATTTGCCAGACACTTGCTTGGCAATCTTCTCGAACTCCTCCTCCTCGAACTCCCCCATAGCTGTACGCTTGAGCTCTTCAATGGTGATAGTCTTGACGTGACCCGCATACACCAAATCCTTAAAGTTCGGATCTTCAGTGTAGCTATGCACAAAGTCACAGGGATCAACGTATGCTGTAACGATTCCCTGATTGGGATCGTTCTCGCGCTTCACCACTGACATGCCCAACGTCACGAGATCATTAACACAACGTCTAAACGTAGAGTCATTGAAGTCGTTCCAAGACAGAGTCATGTTCGTAGCAACCTGAGCTGCTACCTCGGCGTCTGTCTTGATGTTGGTGTCCAAGAAAATCTCGGCCTCCTCCAGTGTATCTGGAATCTGGCTGGGGTCTTGGGACATGTTGATGCCAGACTTCTTCATCTGAGCATACAGGTCTTTGTTCTGCACCTGCATCTCAAGCTTCCGCTTCTTGGCATCCTTTTCGCTGCTAGACACAGGGTCAATAGCTTGCAAGTTTGGATACGGCTCTGACGACAGGATCTTGTTGACAACGATCTTGACGAACTTAGGGATGATAGGCACTGGAGCCCAATCAAGGTTGAGCAGTGTACCGTCTCCGTTGTTCGGGTCAAGGCTGTTCAGGATCTGTTTGTAGATGGTCGTATCCTGAGTACCGTTTGCGTAATCACGGTTTCTTTCAAACTCTTTACGACGCTTTCTGTATGTCCCAGATTCGTCATCTACCTTACCCCAGTTGCCCTCAATCGCTTTGGCGTACTTTAGCCCGTAAGACTTCTCAAGTTTTTCTTGAGCAGGGGCAAGCGGATCTGGAAAGGTACTGGACTTTTTATTCGTGTTAGAGTAGGACATTTACAGTATTCCTTTATCTAGCAAATATAGTGTAAATTAAGTAAGGCTTAGGCGTTAGGCCTGTAGCGCCTAAAGAACTTCTTGTCGTCAAACTTGCTGACCTTCTTTTCCACCTTTACTTTCTGTGCAGCCAACAGAGCCAGGCCTGAACTAATAGTCAAATCAAACTTGGTTCTCTTGTCAATGCGATACCCAATCCAATCCTCTAGGGTTCTGTTGAAATACATATTCCCAATACTACCGTCTTCCTTCTCTCCGACATGATCGAAGATGTATTGCTCAATGGCTTGAGCGTGAGCGTGGATGACATCCTGAGAGTTAGATGGGATACCCTTGGTCCTGACATTGCTGCTACTTCCTGGAGGCTTCAGGTGATCTGGCCTATTCATTACGTAGCCATCATAACCTCTTGATTCAAAGTACCTTACGATACCATACTTGTTGTTTTCAATTAAGAGTGGGTACCCGTAAAAAAACGCGGCCATCAATACATCCTCATAGAAAATCTTGGCCAGGTCTGGACGTGACGCATACTCCACCACAAACATGTTGGACGGGTGGGTTTCGGTCATGCTGAACTTGTTGTACAAGTGCAATGCCCCCTTAGAGCCACGGCCATCAACCGTGGCGTCAAGGTCATACGAGTCAACGCCTCCACAGCCCAAGTGATCGTGAGGCGGAACCTTCTTCCCACCTTCTTCTCTCACCTTGTTACGCATCTCTGTAGGCGGCATCCACGACACGCGGAACCTACCGTTGGGGTCAGGAGTAAACGCCACCTCCTTGTCCATCTCCTTCCACAAGAAGTTGCCCCGTATCACTGGATTTGGATACAGGTCTTCGTTGCTGTCTACCTGCTGGTAGATCTTTCCGATGTTGAAGATGCTACCCTCGACGCTGTCTCGGAACGCCTCCTCTTCGGTAAACGGAAACTGACGAACCACCTCGTTCAACTCGGATGCGTCAGACTTCAGAGAGTCTCGTTCGTTCTTCAGGTAGGTCTTGGCCCCCTGCATAATGTCTTCTCCATCAATGCCAGGCACAGCCTCTTCAGGATCTGACACAACTGGATTGCCGTACTTGTCGAAGAATCCCTCTAGCGCATTGTACGCTGGGATGAACATGCGATATAGACCACTCTTGGTCCTGCCGTTTGCGTTACGCTCGTTGGGGTTGCTATCTTCCCACAAGGCTTTGTACTCCTTGCCGCCCTTGTCCATGGGGTTCACAGTAGAACCCACCAGAGCCTTTCCCACAATCTTCCTACCCACAATAAGGCACGTGCGCTCAATACGCCAAGCCTCCCTAATATCGACAGGCTTCTCCCACTTGCCCGCCTCATCAAGGTAGAGCATGTGGAGCTTCTCACCATCGTATGCGTTGTTCGTGGTGTTCTTCCAGTTTATGATCGTATTAAGAGCATCCCCCTTC
>CERT01019181.1_pt1 | contig 13554 bp, 20 predicted proteins | sample 530691 | NCBI WGS metagenome assembly CERT01 (sample SAMEA2620861, study PRJEB7988) | marine metagenome | biome: marine biome (ENVO:00000447); feature: surface water layer (ENVO:00002042); material: "saline water (ENVO:00002010), including plankton (ENVO:xxxxxxxx)" | depth 5 m
TGTGAACTAGCAGAAGAAAAAGGTGCTTGTGAAAAATTTGAAGACACCAAGTATGCTAAAGGGTTACTACCAATCGACTGGTATAAAAAGGAAGTAGACGAATTAATTAAACCTAAATACAACATGGACTGGGAGGGATTACGTGAAAAGATCAAAGAACACGGCTTACGCCACTCTACTTTATCTGCTATTATGCCTTGTGAGTCTAGCTCCGTTATTCAAAACAGTACCAATGGAATTGAACCGGTCAGGAGCCTGCTGATACACAAGAAAGCAAAGAACGGAGTCCTTAAACAGTTAGTGCCTAATTATCATATGCGTAAAAATTATTACACATTAGCTTGGGATATTACCGACAATTCAACTATTATGAATATAGCCGCTGTGATACAGAAGTTTGTTGACATGAGTATGAGCACAAACCTATATTATAATTACAGTCACTATGAGGACGGCAATATTCCTCTAAGTGTTTTAATAAGAGATCAAATATACGGATATAAATACGGACTTAAGAACTTTTACTATGCCAACACGCCAGATGGAGATGGAGACACAGAAAAAGATATGAACTGCGAATCTGGAGCTTGTGCGATATGAGCGATAAATTTTTTAAGCAAACTTGGTGGAGGGACAACCTCTCCGATGACGTTATGTACAAAACATATCTTTCTTGGCTGGGAGGCGAACGCTCTAGCAGTGTGAAGTTTTGTGTTGATTTTGTCACGCAACACAGCATAAACTCTATGGTGGATCTTGGATGCGGCCCGTGCTTGGCCTTTGAGATGATGTCGGTAAAAAATCCTCTCACAAGCTATACTGGACTTGATTCGTGCGAACACCTCGCTTCAGTAAATAGAGACAAAGGAATCTCATTTGTACTTGGAATAATTGAACAGACTGGATTTAATGATAGAGAATTTGAGTTTGCCTACTCTAGGGCAGTTATAGAACATCTACCTAGATTTGAAGACGCTCTATCTGAAATGATTAGGATCACGAGTAGGTATGCAATGCACATATTCTTCATTCCTCCTAATGAAACCCCTACCCAGATACACTTCACAGAACACGACCAACTTTATCATAACCATTACTCGCAGGATGACATTGAAAATTTCCTAATGACGGAAGCCTACAATAAAGACCGAGTCAAGAACTTTCAATGGAAACAAGTTAACGACGTAGAAAAAGCACTAATCATAGAGGTTAAATAATGAAGACTATCTTTAACACAAAGAACATAGACCCGATGAACCAACCGCTGTTCTTGGGAAAAGACTTAGGAGTTCAAAGATATGATGTAGTGAAGTATCCCATATTCAGGGATCTTGACAGTAAGCAAATGATGAACTTCTGGAGACCGGAAGAGATCGAACTTAAAAAAGATCGTGGCGACTTTAAGGAGATGTCCGATAATGAGAAGTTTATATTTACATCAAACTTGAAATATCAGACCATGCTAGACAGCGTAATCTGTCGTGGTGTACCAACTCTATTGGAGTTTGTTACAAACACAGAGCTGGAAGCGTGCCTAATGACTTGGCAGTTCTTTGAAAAAATTCACTCTCAGAGCTATAGCTATATTATACAAAACGTGTTTGCAGATAGCTCCGAGGTGTTCGGGGGCATCTATGAAGACAAAGAGATTATGAAACGCGCTAATAGCGCGATTGCTGACTACAATAACCTTATGGGTATGGCTTGTGATAAGAACAGACTATCAGACATTAGAAAACAGATCTACATGACTGTCGTAAGCATAAACATTTTGGAAGCGATCAGATTTTATGTTAGCTTTGTTTGCAGTTTTGCCTTTGCTGAGAACAAAAAGATGGTAGGAAATGCAGATATAATAAAACTAATTAAGAGAGATGAGGCGCTACACCTAGCAAATACTCAGCACATCCTAAAGATACTCCACAAGGAAGAGTCGGAAGGTTTTGTTAAGGTTGCAGACCAGTGCCAAAGTGCTGCCATCAAGATGTTTGAGAATGCAGCGAAAGAGGAGAAAGAGTGGGCCTCCTACCTATTTAAGGACGGCTCTATTATTGGCTTAAATGAAACAGTTCTACACCAATATATTGACTGGCTGTGCATGTCCAGAAGAAAGGCTATTGGACTGCCATATGAAAATGTTGGGAAGAATCCTATCGCAGGATGGACACAGGCTTGGATGCACAGTGAAAGCGTTCAAGTAGCTCCTCAAGAACATGAAATTACTAGTTACAAAATTGGTGCTAGTAAAAATGACTTAGACGACATGGACTTTGGAGACATAAAACTATGACAGACAAAAATAATATACATCCAGACCAAAAAGCTAGACTAGAACAACTTAAAAAGTATACGTTCGAGACTGTACACGGCATAAAGGAAGACGTATACTTCTCTAGTTATCCGGAGGGAATGATAGTGGAAGAACAGCTAGATTTATACACACTCATCGACAAGGTTATAGGTTGGCATTACGACAGAAACCTAATCGAAGGAAGCACCGACAAAGACCAAACTCTAAAACTATTACAAGAGCTTGGTGAACTTTCGGACAGTGTTTGTAAGGGAAAAGACATAAAGGATGACATTGGCGACATGTTAGTGGTGATGCTAAATATTGCCGAAAGGAACGGAGTAGTCCTAGCTGAATGTTTACAAAAAGCGTGGGATGATATTAAACATAGAAAAGGCAGGATGGTAGACGGGATCTTTGTTAAAGAAAATGACCTATAATCCTTCGTAAAGGTAAAAATAAATGGCAAGAACCAGAAGAAACAGAAAAGATGACAAGCCTAAAGTTCAACGCCTAGAAGCAAAAACTGAGAATCAAAAAGAGTACATTAGATCAATCATAGAAAACGACATCGTGTTTTGCTCAGGGCCGTCTGGGTCTGGCAAATCATTCATAGCGGCTGGTATAGCTGCGGAGCATCTTCACAGAGGTGATGTCGAGCAGATTATTATCACAAGACCTTTAGTGTGTACAGGGAAGGACATAGGCTCACTTCCGGGAGAGCTAGGCGAAAAGATAGCGCCCTACCTTCTACCAATGAAGGAGAACCTTAAGTTTTTCTTGGGTCAAGGATTCTACGGTCACTATGACAACGAGGGTCAAATCCATTATAAACCGCTAGAGGTTATGAGAGGATCTACCTTTCACAATTCCTACATGATATTAGATGAAGCCCAGAACTGTACTGTTGACCAGATAAAAATGTTCATAACTAGAATGGGCAAGAACAGCAAGGTTTTGATTAATGGAGACATAAACCAAGACGATTTACGTGGTCGAAGTGGGCTGGATTATTGTATATCTAGGCTGAACGGAGTACAGGGCGTAGGCGTTTGTGAACTTGGGTATGAAGACATACAAAGAAATGATATTATCGGTAGGGTACTAACGGCACTGGAGAACTAAAATGCCACTATACGATTACGAGTGCGAGAACTGCTCTCATAAATTACTAGACGTAAGACAATCATTTAACGATAAGCCTCTATCGTTTTGTCCAGAGTGTAAACAGCCTAAACTATACAGAGTTATTACTGGCGGAGTACATGCATTTGTTGCAGGTTCAAATACAATCGGCAGTATAGCAGACAAAAATGCTAAAAAGCACAAAGGACAGATCAATGAAATGCAAGCTATGAAGGCTGAAAATCAGCCAAAGTCAGAGAAGCCGTTTTATCACGGAAAAGCAAGCAATAAAGAAATAAACAAGATGACAGACAAACAAAAGCAAAACTATATTATGAGAGGAGATAAATAGATGGAAGAAAGCGAAACTAATTTTATCAGCTCCGCAGAGCAAATTCAACATCATGCTAACACCGAAATACTATTTAACAAGTCGGGTCAAAATTTAGACTCATCAAAAGAGAAAGTTTATGGAAAAGTTGTTGCAAAAAATGGCAAAGAGCACTATTATATTAGAGTACACCAGAGTGTGCCGTTCGACCCAATGGGGACATACGCAAAAAGAGAGCAGTATGTAGAGAGCAAACTCCAGAACGTGTCAAAACCAACATTTGACTTTTACATGATGTACTTAAAAACAAAGAATACTATTTATATGACAAGGGCTAGAAGAGGACTAACAAATGATTAAAAAAGGACCGCTAAGTAATAAAGACAAAGAGTTCATCAAGTCAAATAGGGAAGATGGAGCCGAGAAGTTAGCCAAAAAACTAAACAGAGCAGAGGGCACAGTTGTTAAGTTCTTAGATAGCTTGGCTTCAACTGCAAAGCCGAAGGGTAGAGGCTTTGATCTTTTTGCTAGAAATGATAAGGGCGCCACAGTCATGACCCCTAATGCCTCCGAACTTGGTGACGACATGAGATCAAAAATATCACTATCTACTAAAACTAAAAATTGCATTACGAGTGTGAGAAAAAATGACTAATCAAGAGTGGATATCTAAGTACAGAACTAATAAGGATGCTGTCTGGATTAAGTGCAAACTTACTGATGGCAGACAGTTCTATCACGACGAGTTTGGCGGGTGGATCGACATAAAAAAGATCTGCGACAACGAAGGTGTTTTTGTAGATGAGCTGAAGCTATCTTTCAGATCACATGAAGTAACAGTTGATCTAGAAGGTGCAGATGCTATTTATTTAATCAAATCCGCTATGGGTCAAATAGGTGCTGAAACCAAACACTATTATACTACAGGTGTAATGAAAGGCGGAGTTGTCTACAAGCAGATGTGGCTAATTCCTGAACTTGTAATTGACAAAGAGTTTGAAGAAGGCATCGAGGAATGTTTTAGACAGGCTGTGATATACAATGACAAAAAGAAAAAGGTCGGACAAAAGTAAATATAAGCATGAATCTACCGGCGACTACTGCACATGTGCTGCTTATGTGGCTGAAATCATGTGCAAGCGAAATGCAGAATCTAAAAACGTAGGCTCTTTACCCTACAAGTTTTGGAGTAAAAAACCTTGGGATTGGACTTTCAAGCGGCAGCTCTTCGCCGCAAACAAGCTACTCAATAAGTATTCCGAGGAAGCGCTGGTCAAAGCTATCAACTCAAGTGAGTTTAGAGGTATTTTTTCACTAAATCACTGGAAAGCAGTTGGTGTAATCAAGAAATACCAGCTATTATTAGATGAGCAAGATTCCAAACCGAAGCAAGACATTAAAGTAAACCGAAACGCCAAAAGTAGAAAGAAGAGCTACGGTAATAAAAACATACTAGACAAACTTAGGAAAATTGAGAATGGCCAAGAAGAAGACTTCCAAGATTGAACACAAAGATCCAGTGATTGCTGGTCTATCTAAAAAATACGGCAACATCATCGAGTCGGGAACTAAGGTATTGGAGTCCCTAGAGAACTACGACACCATCAGTGTTAGCCCTGTGCTAGATCTGGCTCTCGGTGGAGGACTACGCGAAGGACAGTGCGTGGTAATGACTGGCGATCCAAAGACAGGCAAAACTACAACAGCGCTGTACGCTGCGGCTAAGGCGCAGGCCAGAGGAAAAAAAGTATACTATTTGAACACCGAAGGCAGGCTGACAAAAGAGAACTTTCGTGGGATTAAAGGTTTAGATATTGATGCTATACAGATTGTACAAGCAACCGATGACACTCCCATAGTCTCCGCTGAAACGTATCTTAATGTACTAGAGAGATTAATCAAAGAAGAGCCGGAATTATTTGTAATTGTAGACTCCACGTCTAATATGGTTCCACAAGACGAGATAGATGGAGAGATTCGGACAGGCGTTCGTAATGCATTACCCCGCCTCCTCTCTATGTTTTTTAAGCGGATTAGTGGTGACGTAGCTAGGATGAAAGCAATTGCCGTCTTTATTACTCACAACATTGCAAACACGGGTGGCTCAAGGTTTTCCCCAAGCAAGATGGCAGACTGTGGGAATATGTTGCAGTTTCAAGCTGGAACCAACATGGTGATTACTCATCGTGGGAAATGGGAGGTTCCAAAAGAATCTGGCAATCATGTTGGCCAAGTGGCTAACTGGATAATTAAAACGTCAGCCGCCGGAGGCACGCCAATGACAACTGCTTCAAGCTGGATTCGCTACGGTGTTGGTATAGATGAAGCACAAGAGTTGGCCCAAATTGGGACAGACTTTGCAATGATCTCTGCTAGAGGCGCTTGGTATACCTTCACAACATTCGTAGAAAATAAAGACAATCCGATCATAAAAAACTGGCTTGTAGATAACGAGGTTGAACTCACTGACGAGAGTATTGAAAGAGCATTTAAGTTCCAAGGTATGGAAAAAGTTGTCAACTTCCTCAACGACAACCCAGAACTCATGGACTTTCTATACGACGAGATAAAAGAAATCTTGCTATGAAAGTTACGGGGCTGAATGGGAGAGAGTACACTCTTGATCTTAAAAAATATTCCAAGAAGAGATCAAAATGCTCATTTTACCATAAGATTGCGAGAGACTTGCTGTCTGAAATGTTTCTAGGCTACAGTATCTATGAAGAGGTTAAACTTCCGGGATCTGTTAAACCTTCTAAAAAATCAGTTCTATACCTTGACTTTTACATTCCAAATGCTACAATGGCGGTAGAGGTTCACGGTGAGCAACACTTTAAGTACGTTCCGTATTTTCATAAGAGCAAAGCCGGATTTGCTATGGCGAAGAAGCGAGACCTAGACAAAAAAGAGTGGTGTAGAGTAAATCATATTGAATTAGTTGAGCTTAGATGGGACGACTCAATAGAATATTGGAGAGATAAAATTGAACGCAGAAGATAGACTTAAGCATTTCCTAGATGGAATAGAAAGCTACGTGACTGCCAAGAACGTAGTGCCAACAAAGTTCAATCCTGAATTTGCATTGGCTGAAACACTTTCTCTGGAAGACTTAGAAAAACTGACACAAGACGACTGTTTTAATTACGCATATCAATTATATCAATTCGCAGATCATGTAGCAAGCGAAAGAGCGCACGCAGAAAATGTTATACGCTGGTGTAATGCGACACTTCAAAGTATTATATCTACAGAATTGAACAACGGAGTTTGGGATCAGTACGCCAAACACGACATAAAAGTAGCGACGATTCTTAGAAATGACGAGCTTGCTAGAAGGATTAATGACTGGAAAATGACAGCAGAAGGTAGGCTTGAGAATATTAAAAATAGAGAATACAACGTGCGCCGCAAGGCAGATATCTTAATTGAAAAAGGGAAAAGAAGATGAGCGATGATCTTGTCAAGAAATTATTAGAATCACTGACACCAGAACAAAGGAATGAACTGGTACAAGGTTTGTTGGACAGTAACGTCAAGAGCGATGAGGTTCCGCCTCAAGACATGGAGGTCACGCAGAAATCTAGTGTTAAGGAGGATTTCTCTGTCACTAGAAGTAAAGATTTTTTAGAAAAAAGGAAAAGCCCTGTGAGAGCTAAAAGAAATGAGTGGATAGATGATGGCGAGGATAGAGATCCCGACTTCGATCCAGTTAAGTTTGAGAAAATGGGAAGAGCTTCTAGAAATAGAGGCAAGGCCAATAAGAGAACACTGGAGTGTCACGTTTGCGGCAAGACTTTCAGTATTAATGCAAACTTAGTTCACGGCGAATATATTAGATGCAATAGATGCACAGGAAGGTAAAATGGATTCCCAGCTTTGCGACACCGGTGCAGAGCGTGCGGTCTTAGCGGGACTGTTCGCATATGGACTAGAATCTTACGTTGAGATAAATGATTTTATTACACACGGCAGTTTTGCCAACCGTAATAATCAGGTTCTATATAAATGCATTGAGAAGATTTTAGAAAGTGACGCTGTAGTAGATATTCCGTCTATTCTTTCAGCGGCAGAACAACTAAACCTATCCGAGACCGTTCAGACCAAACAAGAGCTTGACTACATTAAAAACTTGATGGACTACCCCGTCAAGAAGCAAAATGTTCTACACTTTGCAGCACAAGTTAAGAAGTTTGAGTTTGCACGCAATGCCAAGCGCATCGCCAAAAAGATAGACAGCGACATCGACTCTATAGTTGGTGACGAAAGCATTGATGATATTATAAATCTCGTCGAGTCACCGCTCATGGATTTTCTCAGAGACGATGAGACAGGCCAAAAGCCTGAGATGTTGGGCGACAATATAGACGAATACGTTGATTTTTTAGTGGAGAACAAATGTGACCAAATCGGACTCTCAAGCGGCTTCCCTAGGTTTGACACTGTTATTGGTGGTGGCCTACGCCGCAAGTGTGTTGATCTTGTATCTGCTCGCCCCGGAGTTGGCAAGTCGGTGTTTGCTGATAACGTAGCTCTACACAATGCAAGACAGGGTGTTCCGGTTCTAATGCTGGACACTGAGATGAGCAAAGAGGATCACCTAAACAGAATTTTGTCTAATATTAGCGGAGTGCCCATTGGGGAAATATCTACAGGCCAGTTTGCAGAAGATGATGAGAAGTTAATTGCTGTTCGCAATGCTATGGACGAGATCAGGGACATACCCTATACATACGTTAGCGTTGCTGGCGCCCCCTTTGAGACCATCCTAAATACAATCAAGAGATGGATTTTGCGCGAGGTGGGTCAAGATGAGAACGGCAAGACTAATGAATGTTTAGTAGTTTACGACTACCTTAAACTTATGTCATCATCCGGCATTACAAATAATATACAGGAGTATCAGGCACTCGGGTTTCAAATAACAAACTTACATAACCTTGCAGTCAAATACGATTTCCCTTGTCTGTCTTTTGTTCAACTCAACAGAGATGGGATCACAAAAGAATCTACGGACGCTGTGAGCGGATCTGACAGGCTTATCTGGCTATGCACATCATTCTCTATATTTAAATTAAAATCAGCGGAGGAGCTTGCTGAGGATGGCCCAAACGCAGGTAATAGAAAGGTAGTGACCCTGAAGGCAAGACATGGTGCTGGGCTTATGGACGGCAACTATATAAACATGAACATGGTCGGAGAACACGCACAACTATTAGAATTGAGGACTAGAGATGAAGTCAGGTCATCACCAGACGGTGATGTGATAGAGGGGTCAGACACTCCGTTTGATTTAGAGGATGAGTAATGTCATTAACAGCAAAAATAATAACTTTTACTGTAGTGGTTTTAGGAGCATTGGAACTTCTTTCAATAACCATTGGTGGAACTCCGACTATTAGCAGATTTATGCAAAACACAGCGCTAGAAGCACCGTTCATATCGTTTTCTGTAGGTTTTACGTGTGGTCATATCTTTGGTTATATGCCACCGAAGAAGGAGAAGTAATGTTAGCAACTTGGGCAATAGGCGTATCCACACTGTGCTACCTTGCGTGTGGAGTAGATAACATAAGGCAGAAAGATTTTCCACACGCACTCGTATGGTTTTCTTACGCAGCAGCTAATTCAGGATTTTTATGGTATGAGTTCACAAAAAGCCAGACGTAAAACTCTCGACCTAAACAAGGTCAGGGAAATAATTTTTGACGATATTGATGTTCTTCTAGACAGTTTCGGTTTGGAATATGAGCAGGTAGCGGATAATATATTTATGAAGTGTCCTATCCATGAGGGCAGCGACAATCCCCAAGGGCTTTCCATTTCCACGACTAGACAGGCTTGGAGATGCTGGACTAGGGGTTGTCATGAACATTACAATACGGATATATTTGGATTTGTGAAAGGTGTTTTAGATACCGACTCATTTTCAGAAGCACTTAGTTATATATGTAAGATATACGATGTGGGCAATGCTAAAACCGACAAGAAGATTAAAGAGCGTCATGATGACCCATTTGCCAATTTAGTTAAAACAATTTCAGTAAGCAAAGATGTTACAAGCATCCAACCCACCTTCGAGACAGTGGATACTCTCAATGGCTCTCCATACTTTGAAAGCAGAGGGTTTGACAAAAAGACATTAGCGTACTTTGGCGTAAAAGATTGTGCAGACAGATCTTGCGCCATGCGATTTAGGTCTATAATACCGATAAACTTTTGTGGACATCAAGTCGGCTACATCGCGCGGTCAACTAGAGATTGGCTACAACCTAAATACTTATTTTCCAATGGCATAAAGAAGACTGACTACCTTTATAATTACGACAATGCAATAGACGCATTACAAAAAACCAAATCTCTTTTCTTGGTTGAGGGTCAAGGTGATGTCTGGAAGCTATGGGAATGTGGAGTAAAGAACGTAGTCGGACTATTTGGTAAGGACATATCTGGTGAGCAGAGAAAGCTTCTGCTTAAAAGCGGGATAAGCACACTGATTGTACTAACAGACAACGATCAGGCAGGAAGAGAATCAAAGATAAAAATTAAACGAGACATGAGCAGGTTATTTACTTTAATGTTCCCTAAAATGAGCACCAAAGATTTAGGGAATATGACCAAAGAGTCTGTACAAGAAAACATACTTAGGAATCTTAAAGGATACTTTTAAATGATTATTGGAATTGCTGGTAGAAAACAGGCAGGGAAGAATACTACAGCCAACATACTTCATGGCATTGTTCTCAAGAAACAGGGTCTCATTCAGGATTGGCAAATAGGCGGCAGAGGTGAGCTTAATATTCTGACACAAGACTCTTCCGGAGGAGAGGGCTGGGGCGAGTTTGATGTCTGTAGGAAGGACGCTGCTTTTGTTGAGTATGCAGAGCACAGTATGTGGCCCTATGTGAAATTATACAGCTTTGCTGACGAGCTGAAGAGAATCTGTATAGAGCTTTTCAACATTCCTTACGAGTGCGTTTTCGGTACAGACGAGCAGAAGAACTGCCTCCAGCAGCATCTCTTGTGGGAAAACATGCCAAAGGCGATAAACTCCACATTGATGAAAAAAATTGTCACGGCTCCAGATGCAAAGAGATCTTTTGACTGGAAAGAAGGCCCAATGACAGCCCGTGAGTTCATGCAGTTTTTCGGCACAGATGTTTGCCGCAAGATGTTTGAACCCATCTGGGTAAACGCATGTATAAATAAAATAAAGAGAGAGCAGTCTCAGCTTGCGATCATAGCAGATGTAAGGTTTGGAAACGAAGCCAAATCCATCGAAGAGGCGGGCGGTAAGCTCGTCAGACTTACTAGAAATGTTTATAACGATAATCATTCGAGCGAAGTAGCTCTAGACGATTATCCCTTCACAAATTATATTGATAATAGCGATGCGAACATAGAAGACCTGACGGTGAAGGTGAAGAAATTTTACAATCACTTAAAGGAATAATATGTTAGTTACATACGTAAGAAGCTCTAGTTACAATAATTATGCGTACTGTCAAATGCAGTACTTCATCACATACGTCTTAGGTCATCAGTCTGACAGCGGCAAGAAAGCTGATATGGGGACTATGGCCCACAAAGTGATGGAGATTCTAGCAGGACTAAAAAAGTTTCAGCAAGACAATTCACGCAAAAAATACCTTGTTGTAGACGACGATGCTGCTGGCAAAATCAGGGTTCACAAAGACAGGCTCTACACAAAAGAGCTAGTAGATGAATTGATAGACATATCTATTGACTGCTACGCAAAGAACTCCAAACATAAGTTTGCTCCAGCGGATAGGAGGGCTATTTCTGAGACCGTATGGACTTTCCTTACGCATAGTGACGGACAGTTTGACCCTAGACTTAGAAACATTCATCACCCAGAACCTCACTTCGACATTCCAATCGAGGAGGATTGGGCTAAATTTGAGTATGAAATAAACGGAGAGAAGGTAGAAGGACAGCTCGCAATTAAGGGTACAATCGACCTAGTAACAAAGATAAACGATGACACCATCGAGGTGATTGACTGGAAGACTGGTCGTCGCATGGACTGGGCGACCGGAGAAGTGAAGGACTACAAAAAGCTAGAGAATGACGCTCAACTGCTACTCTACTTCTACGCCATATCTAAACTCTATCCAGAATATCCTAATAGAATTATGAGCATATTCTTTTACAAGGATAAAGACGGAGATCCAGATCCAAAACCTTTTTCGTTGATGTTTGACAAAAGCGACGAAGCTAGATTTTTAGAGATGCTGAAAGGCAGAGTCGAAGAAATTAGACAAAATGTAAATCCCAAACCCCTAGATTCTACGAGAAAGCATTGGAAATGCAGATATCTCTGTCATTACTGCAAAAATAATTGGCCGGGAACGGATGAAAATATGTGTATATATATAGAGAAGCACCTCAAACAACACGGAATGGAAAAAACCGTAGAGGATTGCACAAGAGAAGGGTTTAATATTGGTTTTTACGAAGCTCCGGGCTAGAAAGAGAATAAGATGAGAAGAAGAGATTTTTTGACTTATGGAACTAGTTTTCTTGGTGGTACTTATTTAGCCACAAATAACGTGGCAGTATCTTACGCTGACGAGTATTCCCCCAAAATAACTAAAAATGATAATAGCGTTATCTTTCTCTGGATGGGCGGTGGAGCAACTCATATCGAGACGTTCAACCCTATCCCATATGCCCCAGTAGAAAGACGCTCTGCTACTGGTCATATTGACACCAAAATACCAACAGTCAAAATAGGCGGTCTCTTCAAAGAGGTGGCAAAAAGATCTGATAAAATTAATATTGTTAGAAGTTTTGCACACAAAGACTCTAATCACCAAACTGCTACGCACTGGGTAGTGGGAGGCGAGAGAAATCAGGGCGGCACTTCTCAGAATTACCCCAGTTATGGGGCTATGATTGCTGGCTATTATGGGCCAGTGTCTCAGCCTCATGGCCTACCCACCTACATCAAGATGAATAAGATCGAAGGTGATGGAGCAGCTTGGATGGGACAAAAGTATATGGGGTATGAAGCCAGCAGAGAGGGTGTAGGCGACCTCCAGCTAAAAATGGCCAAAGACAGATTCATGGGCAGAAAGGATCTCTTAGACTTAGTAGAGAAACACTCTGCGATCAAGGGGCAAGGAGAAAGCTGGAGAGAATTTCAGAGCCAAGCTGTCACAGCTATAACGGGCAAAGCTGCTGAAACCTTTAGGATTGAAGAAGACTCTAAGTATGATACATTTAAGGATGATCAGTTAGGCAAGGATGCCTTAGCCGCAGTCAGAGCTATACAGAACGGCGCTAAGTTTGTAAATATCCAGTATGGTGGCTGGGATATGCACACCGGAATAGTTAACGCACTGAACAGCAGACAGGTAACGCTAGACAGATATATTGGCTTACTGATGGACGAGTTGCAAGCTAGGGACTTGTTTGAAAATACCCTGCTAGTTGTCGCCACAGAGTTTGGAAGAACACCTAAAATCAACGGCAACGCTGGACGTGATCACTGGAGTGGAAACGTACCGCTGATGTTTGCTGGTGGCGGATACGACTTGGGTCGTGTAATTGGAACCTCTAACGCAAACGCTGAAGTTCCAGAAGACGGCGAGTGTGGACCCTTGGACTTAAGATGGACTGTGTTAAATCACATGGGAATCCAAAGAAATAATACTTGGATGGGTATACAAGGACGACCAATGCCCGTGACGACAAACGAAGAGAAAAACATTTTAACAGACATTTCAGTAGGAGTAGGTTAGTGAAATTTAAGATACCATTCTTGGCGGTTATTATTGTAGCTGCAA
>CERT01008809.1_pt1 | contig 13513 bp, 16 predicted proteins | sample 530691 | NCBI WGS metagenome assembly CERT01 (sample SAMEA2620861, study PRJEB7988) | marine metagenome | biome: marine biome (ENVO:00000447); feature: surface water layer (ENVO:00002042); material: "saline water (ENVO:00002010), including plankton (ENVO:xxxxxxxx)" | depth 5 m
CCAAGTGATGTTAACTATGAGTCATTAAATAAATCTGTTAGTCCTGATATGGTTCAAAACTTTGATGCTTCGTCAATACCTGAAGCACCTTTTAAAACTGACACACCTTTTAGTGTAGATGCAGCGGCAGGAACTTCTATAGAAGCTCAATCATTACCTAATTATAATTTAGAAAGAGGTTTTGGAACTGAAGCACCTTTTAAAACTGATGCTTCTTCTCTACTAGGTGCTGCTCCAGAGTCTTTAGTAGGTACTGATAAAGAGTCTTTATTATTAGGAAGTGATTTTAGTCCAGAAAAAGGTTTTACTACTGATGTAGATTTATCAGGAGCAACTAGTAGTATAGGTGATAGTACAAAAGAATTTTTTAGAGATAAAGTTTTTAAGCTTGAACCCGGAGAAACTTTTGGTCAAGGATTTAAACGACAAACAGGAGAAGCTATTGGTTCTCAAATTAGAAGTGTTGCAACACAGTCAATACTTGGTGGAGGGCAAGAAGCACCCCCTGAAGAATTTGTAGGTTCTTATGGGCAACCTGTAGATGCTGGTACAGTTCAAATTACAGCGGCTACCCCTATGAATGATGTTTATAATCAAGCTTATAATGCTCCTGCGTTTGGAGGAGGAGCATACTTAAATCAATCTTTAGATATATTTAATATGAATTTAGGTGCTGGTACTTATCGACAATTTGCTCCAAGAGCCGGGGGAATGGCATAATGGCTGTAGAAAATCCTAATGATCCTTTATTTAAAGTAGCTTTTAATAGACCTATACCCGGAGAATCTTTAGTAAATAGTCCTGAAGAACCTTATCCTTGGGAAAAACCTACGGAGTTTAATTCTGTATATAAAGCTTCTGAATATCTTTTTGAAGAACTTACGGATGAGGATATGTACCCTGCTATTATATCTTTACTTGATAAAGGAACTCCTGTATTAAGCCTTGCTCAGATTATTTTATTTAAAGGTTTTAATGAAGGTAAATGGAATCCTGATTTAATGATGTTGTTACTAGAGCCGACTGTATATATGTTAGCATCTTTAGCAGAAAGAGCTGATATTGATTTTGTATTAGATGTTGATGATGATGAAGAAGAAAACTACGAATCTCAATTTACTACTAAGACAAAATTTAATGTTCTTAAAAATCTTCAAGATCCTGAAGTCCAATCAGTCAGCCCTGAACTCGAAGAAAAAATAGATGAAGTTTCTGAAAAACTTCCAAGCTTACTAGATAAGGAACAATAATGTTAGGTGATAATGAAGATTTAAACTTAGATCAGTTAGGTCAACAGCTTTCGGCACAAGCTGCTAAAAAAGGAGAAGAAAGAAGAGCAGCAGCAGAAGCGGGAGGTGGTAATCAATTAATAGATTCTCTTAAAGAGTTTGCAGTTAATGCAGCAGTAGGGGGCGTAACTAATTTCTTTAACACTAGAGCAAATAAAAAAGCTTTTGAGTTTCAACAAAGAGAAGCAATACAAGCTGCTACAGCTAAATATAATAATGGTGTAGATAATGCTATAAAGCTAAAACAAGATTGGGCAGAAGCTACTAATTTTGCGGGGGGCCGAAGAGCATGGGCTATTCAAAAATTTAGACCTATATTTGAAAAAGAACTATTTAAAAATATAGATGAAAAAACTTATACAAAAGATGGGATAGATAAATATCTTGATCAACGACTTGAAGAATATGTTGATAAAACTTTTATGCCTTTATTTGTAGCAGGAAATGCAGCAGCAAATAGAATGAACAATACTAAAGAGGATTTCCAAAGATTTATTTTAGTTAATGATGGTATTGCTGATAATGCAACTGGTGCAGTTTTTCAAGCAGCTAAAAAATTATTTACAGGTAAAGATGGTAATGCAATTAAAGCTGAAGCAAAAATTGTTAATTCTAATCTTGTAAAAACAGCAGAAGGTGTTAACTTAATTAGTAGGTTAATGTATCAAGGTTTAGATGTTAAAGATGCAGTTAAAGTTGGAAAAGAGTTTGAAAAAAATAGATATACTGATGCTGATTATAATATTGAAAAGAGTAGAGAATTTAAAACTGAAAAACATACAATAGATGGTATTGATGTAACTTTAGGGTTTACTAAAGTAGTAAGGGCAAATGACAGAGATCAAACACGAACCTTCCGCATTTATGAAGATGGAAGCCAAAAATTTGCAGATCAACTAAACGGAGAGCGTTTTGAAACAAAAGATTTAAATATATCTGGAGATTTAGTTCAGCGACAAACTGTTTATAGTATAGTAAAAGGACAACCTCAAGAACCTTTTGTAAGGTATAAATATTTAGGAGTAGATGAAGAAGGAGTTCAAGGTATTTCAGATCAAGCAAGTACAACTGCTAATAATATGTTCAAAGAATATATTAATTTAACTCCTGTAGCAGAAGGAAGACCTCAAGTTTTTGGAGACTACACTGACATAGATAATAAATCTTATAATGGAGGTGATGCTTTTTCATCAGAAACTCCTGATTCTGTAATAAATGCTCAAATAGCAAATAAAGATAAACATACTGTTAAAAATGCGGCTCGTATAAGGAGTAATTTTAAAATTGCAGACTATGATCAAAACGATAAAGAATTATCTTTGCATATTGCAACCGCTGCTCGTATGATTGATATAAGAAGGATGTTTGATGATGAAGGCCCTCTTGCAACATCTACTCTTGATTTTGGTTCTAGTAGAAGAATTGCAACTTCAGAGCCTTCTTATTTAGAAACATTTGAAGCAATAGGGTTAGTTAATGCTGTTAATCCAAGTATTAAGATAGATGGAAAAATGATAAATGACATAGCTAATTTAGGCCCATTTTTAGAAGAGTTACGTTTTTTAAAACAAGATGCAATAGAAGAATTAAACAAAGATCAATTTGGCCCTATAAGAAGAAGAATAACAGAATTATACAATACATTTACAAAGTATGAAAAAAATGATGCGTATAAATTTTTGTTTGATGAAAATATGATAAAGACAAAACTTATTGTAAGCCAAGGTAAAATTATAAGTAGAACAATAAAGCCAGAACTAAACGAAGTACCTACATCAATTTTTCAAGAAGTTGAAAGTTTATATACTTTAGCACAACAACAATAGGTAAATAGTATGGCAATAGTAACTTCTTCATTATATGATGACTCTGAAATAAATAATTTATTATTAAAAAGTCCATCATCAATAGATGATACTCCTAAAACGACAAATGATTTAAGCACTAATAGTTTTGTTTTAAGACACGGTGTTCCTTTAGTTGAAAAAATTGAAAATAGTAATGCTTTTTCATCTTATTTTAATCAAGGTATAACTGATGCTTTTTTTGATAAACCTAAATACTTTGATGGTGATGATGTTATTTCTCATTTAAGAAAACAACAATCTGCACTATTAAGTGCTGGAGCTATTTCTCAAATTTTACAGACAGATGAGTTTAATGATTTTGATAGAGAAAACTATGCAAAATTAAAAACTATGTTTGATAATGTAGGCCCTGAAGGATTTACTGAATGGGTAGATGCTATTGTTTCAAATACTGGTCATGTTCTTAATGACCCTGCTACTTATGTAGGAGGAGGCATAGGAGCTTTAGGAATAAAAGGTTTAATTAAATTAGCACAGGTTTCAAATAATCCTTTATTAAAGAAAGCAGCAGCTAAATATGTAGGTACAGGATATACTGGATTTGCCTCACAAGGAGCAGCTTCTGGTCTTATATATGGAGGTGTGGCTAATGTAGGCCAACAAAATCTTAATTTAGCTTTAGGTTTACAAGATGAATTTAAATATGGAGATTTGGGTATTGCGGGTATTACAGGATTTGGAGGAGGAGCAGCGATTGGAACAGCTTTAAGAGGTATACCTGATGTTGCTTCTAAAACAAGAAATTTATTTAAAAACGATAATGATCAAAAAGTTTTTAATAAAACAATAGATGAAGAAGTTGTTCATAATAACATTAAGAATGATACAGGAGAACCTTTACAAGACTCTATTGTTATAGAAGCTATACCTTATATACAATCAAAAGAAACAAAAGTATACTATGATACCTCTGAAGAGTTTATTGAGGCTGCGTTACCTGTTGAGGGGCCTTCTAGGTGGCAACAAAAAAGAGCAAAAGAATCTTCAAAGAAAACAAGACTAGAAGAAAAAGAAGAAAGATTGTATGGTGGTTTTATGACAGAAGAAATGATCATGCAAGCCTCCAAAGATTATAATGTTAATCCAAATGAGATTATAGAAAATGCATTAGACTACGAAGCAAGTAGAGATATTCCTTCTATTGAAGATGTATCAGATATGGCTTTTTATTATGAAGTAGATCAAAGTCCTTTTATTCCTAGAAGCTGGAATGATGAATATAAAAATATTTATAAAGATCATAATGCGCTAGAGAGTTCTAGAACTTTTAGAGAAAAATCTATGCGTAATTTTAGAGATCATATGGATGCAAAGAAACAAGCTAAAGAAGAAAAAAGATTAAAAAGACAAAAACAAAAAGATGCTTTATTAGAAAAAGAACAAGCAGAAAGACCAAACCCTTTTGTTATTGAACCTATAAATTACACTCCTCCAAAGTATGATCACTATGATGCTATTATTGATATGGCTAAAGATTTAGATTATGTAGATCCTCCGAAGCAATCTTTAAATGCAGGTCAAAAGTTTTCGGACGATATTGGAGGAGGTAACCAAGTAGCAGAAGAAGCCGCAGATATTCATCAACAAGTTAATACAGGACAGATTACTCCTGATACTGCTAGAGCAAGACTATCTAAAGCAATACAACGAATACATGGTGTTTATCTTTTTGGAAAGCCTACTAAAATTTTAACACAATTTTTAAATGATTCAAAAATAGCTACAGACTTAGCAGCAAGAATAAGATACGATGCTAACAAAACTTATTCGTCAGATTCTGAAGCTGTTAATTTTGATTACAACGAAACTTATAAAGAATATGCAGGTGGTTTATATTCTAGTTTTATGAGAACTCTTGAAAACATTAGACCTTTTATGAGAGGCAAAGGGAAAGATACTACTTTTGAATTATTATCTAGGGCATTAAGAGGAGAACGTAGCGAGTTTGATGAGATTAATGCGGCTGCTGATGAAATAAGAATTAATATATTTAATAAAGTAGCAGAAGATAGTGATCGTTTAAATATTAATCCTGATGTAGATATTAGCAATTATTTTCCTAGATTGTGGGATCGTTCTGCAATAATAAAAGATTTTTACGGTACTAAATTTGAACCTATTTTAGATAAAGGCAAATATGCAGGGCAAGGCGAAATGAAACTTGCAAAGATGTTGCTTGAAGATGGTCAAGCTCAATCTGAACAAGAAGCGTATAAAATTGTAATGGATATGCTAGATAAAAAAGGTAGTGATTTACATAGTTCTGGTAATAGTTTTTTTACTAAAAGAATATTTGATAAAATTAAAGACGATAACAAATACAGTGAGTTTTTAGATAATGACATATCTAATGTTATTTATAACTACATAACTCAAGCGGCAGGTACACACGCTAAAAAAACTGTTTTAGGTGTAGATAATATTGTTCAGTTTGAAAAAATGTGGGTAGATAAAATAGCAGAAGAAGTAACTTCTAAAAGAGGTAAGAGTGCTTTTAGCGCAAGCGATAGAGAACAAATTCTTCATTTATATAAAACTATTACTGGAGAAGAGTTAGAAGATTTTGGCCCCGCAGGTCAGTTTATTAGAGATGGTTATGTGATGCTTACAAGAATGGCAACGCTACCTTTATCTACTATTTCAAGTTTAACAGAAGTATTAATTAATGTTCAAAAAGCTGGACTAGGACAGACTGCAAAAGGAATGGGATTTGCGTTAAATCAAGGAACTAAGTGGTTGACTGCTAGTTTAGCTGATAAATTAATGAAAAATCATAATTTAAGCAGACCTGAAGCTATAAATGAAATGAGAGAGTTTTTCTTTTTTGTAGATAATGCGGCTGTTTCTAGTGTAGATCGTTTAGCTGATGCATCTATCGCTAATAGAACTATGCAGAATATTAATAATAAATTTTTTAAAATTGTTTTACTAGATGGTTGGACTAGATTTGTACAACTTGCATCATACAGTGCTGGTAAAAGTTTAATACATAAAAATTTAAAGATGATAGCAGATCACGGTAATCTTGCTCCATCTAAAAGAATTAGATTAGCAAGGGATCAACTTACTGAATTAAATGTAGATATTGATCAAGGTTTAAATTATCTTAAAAGAAATGATGGAGAAATAAATGTTGATGATGCTTTTTACTATGATATTAAAAAAGGTGCGGCTAGATATACAAACGAAGTTATACTAGATACTAGTGGTAGGGCAGGAGTTAATTCTACTTTTATTAATAATCCTATGAAAACTATGTTTACTCAGCTAATGGGATACCCTGCTGCTTTTACTAATGTTGTACTAAAGAATTTTGTTAGAGGTCTTAAAAATCCTTATAGCGCACCAGATACTATTGCGGCTGCTTTAATGATGACCGCAGGAGCTTCTGGATTAAACTATGTAAGAACTGGTGGAGAAGGATACGATGAAAAAAATGCAGCGCAGATTGCTGGAGAAGGGTTAGCAAGATGGGGTGGTAATGGTATTATCCTAGATCAAATGCAAAGAGTAGCTAAAACTTATGATATGACAGGCGGCAATTTAGCTTCTGCTGCAATTTCTGCTACTGGCATACCCGGACAAGATTTAATAAAACTAGGATATATAGGCCCCGGAAGTCTCTTAGCAACTAAAGCACCCGGATATGGAGCATATAAAACAGTTTTTGGTAAAGACTTTAAAGATAAATATGATGATGTAACAGGTATAAGAAAAGTATATAGAACAGATTATCGAGAGGGTGGAGAAGTCAAGGATGTGCAGAATGTCATAGAAAATCCTGAAGATCGTATAGACCCTTATACAAATCTACCTTATAGTGATACTTATGAAGAACGAACAAGATATGTATTTGGAGGTTTAATTGGTAGCCTATCTAGAACTATAACAAAAGCTTTAACTAGAAAAGGAATTAGACCTGATCCTGATATGGTTAAAAGAGTAGCAGATGAAATAGAAGAGGGTGTGTACCATCATAATGATCCTGATGTGCCTACAGATCCTTTAATGGAAGAATATGTTGATAGGGCTACACGATCTTTAATAGATGAAAAGCATGATAAAAATTTAGTAGATATGAAAGGAGAGTTTCCAGAATTTTTTGACCCTCAAGGTCGCCTTCAAGGAAGTGAAGAGTTTAGTAGAGCAAGAGGTTACTTTGAAGATCAGATAGATAACTTTCAAAAAGAAGGACAGCTTGAAAATAAAATGATTTCGGGTCAAGACTACAGAAATTATATTCAAGAAAAACTACTAACTATACCCGGAGCAATAAACAATACTGATTATACACTTAAAAACTATAAAAATTATTTAAATGAAAAAATAAATCTTGGCACAGAAAAATGGTTTTTAAATGAAAATAGAGGTACTGTTAAAGATTATTTAAAAAAATTACCTGAAATAAAAAAAGACAGTAAGAATATGTCAAATAAAATAATAGCTTCTTTAGATGCTGAAGAGCGAAGAATGCTACAAACTTTTGGATCACAGCTACCTATATTGCCTAAAGCTGGTTTAGATCCATTATATTTAAACCTGACTAAAAAAGAAAAGAAAGAAAACTTAGAGCGTTTTTTAAAAGACTCTAAAGAAAAGAAAATCTTTTTTAGAACAACTAGAGATGGTTTTGATTTTGAATGGCAAGAGTCTGTGATAATGCCTTTTGAAACAGGTATGCATATCGGCACTCAAAAACAAGCAGAGTTTATTGCGGGTAGACACATGGGCGTGATAAGAATGGCAGAAGAAGCTATGAATTTGTCAGGCAAACAAATAACTCAAAGATTCCAAAGACCTATTCCAAAAGATATTTCTGCACGAACTTTGAATACTACTATGTTTAGAGGATATATTTCTGTTAAAAATCCACTAGTTATTGATAAAGACTTTGGAGATTGGAGAGCAGAAAATTATCTTACTGAGAGAGAACAACTTGCGTATTTACTAGATGCTATTAAAGAACAATCTAATATTAGCGATGAAGTTGTAGATGAAGGCATAGGTAAATTGTATGTAGAAGCAGGAAAATATATCCGATGGTTTCAAAGACAAGATCAATTAATACCAGAATTAAGTAAGGATGGAGGCGAAGCAAGTTTTATTTTTAAACAAAAAGATCAAATAAGAAGAGCCTATATAAATAATTTAACTAAAAGATTTTTTCAATCTATGGGGTTTGACTCCATAGCATATAAAAATACTTTTGAAACTCCTAAGAAATCTAAACAAGAATACTCTTATATTTTGTTTGAGCCTAATCAATTTAAAAATATTTCGGCTGAAGAGTTTGATATAGAAGATCCAAGATTTAATGTACGAACAGGTGGATTATTAAAATCTTTAAAAAAGAAGGTGCAAGTAAATGGCTAGTTATACTTTAAAAAAGGGAGACACTTTATATTCTATAGCAAAGCAATATAATACTGATGTTGCATCGCTTCAAATGTTAAATAGTATTTCAGATCCAAATGCCATGAAGATAGGCTCACAACTATATGTTCCTTCTCTTTCTCTTGTTGAGCAGGTTGAGTCCTTTAAAAAAGAACCTACTATCGGAAAAGAAATAGAAAAATTAAAACAAAGAGGTTCTAGTCTTAAAGGAGACTTTGTACCTCCCTCTTTATCTGGAAGGAATGTAGTTCCTGAAAGAATACAAAAAGAAGAACCGCCTGAACCTGAAAAAAAAATTACAAAAATCTTAGAAGAAAAACAAAGAACTTTTACACCGCCTCAGAAGTATCAAGGCTTTGGAAGAATAACAAATCCTTTTGATCCTGAAGTTAGGGCGCAAGCGGCAAAATATGAGGAAGAAAAAAAAGAAGAAGAAAATGATCCAATAAATTTTATAGTTGAAACTTTACTTTTACCAGAAGCTAAAGCGTTTGTTCCTGAAGAAATTAAAACTCCAGTAATTAAAGAAAACTTTAAAGGAAAACTGCTAGATAAAAGTGGTAGTGCTTATACTACTGTTGTTGATACAGAGTTAAAACCTAAAGAAAAAACTATTTCAGGCATTGTTGAAAAAGGCCAAGCAGAAGCATTACAACGATTTTTAAATGCAGGGCCTATAGATATTACTTCTTATTTTAAAGATCCTAAAAAACGTGTTGTATTAGATATGAGCGACCCTATTGGTTTTGTAAAAGAAAAAAGAACGCAAGGAGCTAGTGATGTTTATTTATTATCTCATATAGTTTCTGCTATTCAAGAGCATAATAAAAAAGCCCCCGGAGAAGATGCGTATAAATTAGATCCTTTAAAACAAAGCTTAGTATGGATCTTTGGAACTAGTCCAGAAAAAGTAAATGAATTTAAAAATTATGCGGATAAAAAAATATTTAGATATAAAAATACTAGTCCTTTAGTAGAAAGAATTGAAAATGATTCTAATCAACAAGAAATTGAAGACTATGCTGATTATGTTTCTACTTTATCATCAGAAGAAAAAAAGAAAGAATTTAAAAAACAAAGTAAAATAGCTAGAGATCTTGGTATTAGTAATGATGATGAGCTAGTTCGTAACGCAGTTGAGTATTTAAAACTTCAAAGTATTTATGGAGCAGGTAAGCCAGTGTTAATAAAAGAAGGTGGTAATACTATAGTAGATGAAAAAGTTTCTCAATATTACACTAGTTTAAAAAGACATCCTAGAGATAAAGAAGAAATAAGAACATTAACGCAAGTCTTAAACAGAATAAGGACTCCTAATCCTAATGATGAATATGATTATGTTTCAATAGCAGCGACAGGTAGAGGATTATAAATGTACAAATATTTTACAGCAGATGAACTAAAGTGTCAACACTGTGGAGCAGAAGGTATTGATGGATACTTTATGGCTAAGATAGATAATTTACGCGAAGAGTTAGGTTTTCCATTCCCTGTTACTTCTGGTTATCGTTGCCCAAAACACCCCATAGAAGCTCGTAAGAAGGCTCCGGGGGCGCATACGACAGGCAAGGCTATAGATATAGGGGTATCTGGAAATGATGCTTATATCTTAATAGAGGCCGCTATACGAGACAACTTTACAGGGATAGGTATAAATCAAAAAGGTAATAACAGGTTCATACATCTAGATATTATACCACACTCATCTAGTTCGCCTCGCCCTTGGATATGGAGTTATTAAAATGAGTGTTATAGGAAATATAATAGGTGGTTTAGGTGGTAAAGTTGTAGAAGCTTTTGATAATAGAAGCCAGCGGAAACATGATGAAAAAGTAAAGGCATTAGAAATAGAAAGTGCTAGGCATACAGCAAAAGTAGAGATGGCCCTTAAAGGTCAACAGCTAGATAATTCTTGGGAGCTTGAACAAATAAAAAACTCAGGATGGAAAGATGAATGGGTTTTAATTTTGTTAAGCATCCCTTTAGTTCTTTCATTCATACCCGGAACTGTGGGGTATGTGGAAGCGGGGTTTGCTGCATTAAGTAAAACTCCTGATTGGTATCAGTGGTTAATACTTGCAGTATTTGCAGCAATATATGGTATAAGGATATGGCGAAGAAAATAAAAGGAGGATTAAAAAAACATGATGACGAAAGCTTTAGCAAGACTTGCGTGGCTTTGGTTATTTATAATTTGTCTAACACCATTTTTAGCATAGAATAAAAATGATATTTGAATCAATAGCTGCTATAACTGCGGCATTAGGTGCTGTTAATGGTCTTATTGGACAAGTCAAAGAATCTGGAGGACATATAAATTCTGTATTAGATAGGATGCAAGCTATTAATTCAGGAATGCAAAAATATGAAATAGAAAAACGTGAGTCATTAGTACAGCCTTTAACACCACAAGAGGCTATGAAATTAGCTATGGCTAAAAGACAAATGGATAGGTTTCACGAAGAGCTAAAAAATATGGCAGTTCTTTCTAGAGATCATCAAAAATTTGTAGATGATTACTTTCAAGTAATAGCAGAATCTAAAGCACAACATGAAGCATCAGTTAGAGCTGTGCTAGAAAAACGTAAACAAAGAAAACAATTACTACATGATCTTTTTGTTTGGACTTCAGTAAGTGGGATTGGTTTAATAATATCTGCTATAATAATAGCAATGGTTATAGCAATATTCAAATGACAGTACTAGCATTTATGTTAGTAGTTATTGTAAATGGCAATACACTAGATAATCAAGGATGGTATTTTAAAAATGTGTACCGCTGCAATACTTTTGCACACGCTGTAGAGCATGGCAGCGTACACTACCGAGATAGAAGACCATCACAACATAACATTACAGCTTATTGTGTACCAATAAGTGTACCTGATACAACTAAATTTTGGGATTAATATATGGCAGTTAAAAAGAAAAAATCTAAATCAAAAGTAAATCAAGCTGGTAATTATACTAAGCCGACAATGCGAAAAAGATTATTCAATAAAATTAAAGCAGGATCTAAAGGAGGCAAGCCGGGACAATGGAGTGCTAGGAAAGCTCAGATGCTTGCTAAACAATATAAAGCTGCTGGAGGTGGATATAAATAAATGGCTGATCCAAAGAAAGGAACTGGTAAAAAACCTAAAGGTAGTGGTAGAAGATTATATACGGATGAAAATCCTAAAGATACTGTACGAATTAAATATGCAACTGTTCAAGACGCTAGAGATACAGTACGAAAGGTGAAAAATATTAGAAAGCCTTTTGCCAGAAAAATACAGATACTAACTGTTATGGAGCAGAGGGCTAAAGTAGCAGGTAAAAAGAAACAAGCAGAAATAGCAAAGCAAGGAAAAGAATCTATACGAAGAAAAAATAAAAAATAAATTACGTTCATCCTTATAGGACGGAAGTAGGCATATAATGCCGAAGGAACGCATTGATGAAGTTTATCAATCTAACTGGAGGTATAATATGGCTGAATATTACAGAGGCTTTAAGCATGACGGAAAAATAAAAGAATCTTCAAAAGTTAAATCAGGGATTTATCGTGGAGTAAAATGGTATGAAACAGACTCAACAGAAAATACTGACAAAAAAAGAACTGAAGGAACTAATTAAACAACAACAAAATAAAAGGCACACTCAATAATGGCATTAAAAAAATCTCAAAGATCTTTAAAATCTTGGACAAAACAGAAGTGGCGTACTAAATCTGGTAAGCCTAGTGCTAAAACTGGAGAAAGGTATTTGCCTGAAAAAGCTATCAAAGCTTTATCTTCTAAAGAATATGCTGCAACTACTCGTAAAAAACGAGAAGATACCAAAAAAGGTAAACAGCATAGCAAGCAACCTAAAAAGATTGCAAAGAAAACAAGGAGCTATAGAAAGAAATGAGAGAAGCATATAAAAAAGGAAGTAAAACCAAAAAGAAAAAAGATCCTCGACTAGCAAAGGCAGGTGTTTCAGGATATAACAAACCTAAAAGAACTCCAAAGCACCCTACAAAATCCCACGTTGTAGTAGCCAAGCAAGGAGATAAAATAAAAACAATTCGATTTGGTCAACAGGGCGTTAGAGGGGCAGGTAAGAATCCTAAGAGCGCAAAAGATAAAGCTCGAAAAAGATCATACTATGCTAGGCATAACGCACAAGATCCTAACCCTTCTAAACTTTCAGCTCGTTACTGGTCGCATCGTGTTAAATGGAAAGACGGAGGACAGGTATGAGTATGGAAGATTTTTTTTCTATGAGTGATATGCCAGAAGTAAGCGTGTTAAAAACTAATGCTGAAGTAGTATCGTATATGGCTCAAGCTGTAAATAGCATGAGTGATCCTGAATTACAGAAAGGATTATTTGCTTTACTGCATCAGCATTCTCTTGTAGTTTTAGAAACTAGTCAACGTATAATGTCTAAAAATAAAATGCATTTAAAGGTAGTGGAGTGATAGAGCCTACAACATCTTTAATGCCTACTAATACTTGGGCAAAACATAATAATGTTGAGGTTGTTAAATATGATAGAAAGAATCATCAGGAACATAGATTACAAACAGTTTTTAAAACTATTTATTATGAGTTTGCGGATGGGAAAGTAAAATTAAATAATTATGTATCGAACTCTTCTACTATAAATTTTTTAGTTTAAAGCTTCTAGCTCCCCCTCTAAATATGAGTGCATCTTTTCAAGCTTAACTTTACTTTCTTTTATAATTTTACGCATCATAGTTTTATCGTGTTTAGTTTTAAATACTTGATCTATTTTTTCTTCAGGGAGTCCAGATAACTCTGTGACTACTTGACCTTTAGAGTTTATTAAAACTTTAAAAGATATTAAGTTAGCTTCTTTCATTGGATTAATTCCGCAAATTGAACATTACTAACATCTCCTCTTAATCCCGCCTTCATGTATGACGTTGCTCTACCTTCAAAAAAGTTTTGATGCTCTACTCCTAATACATCA
>CERT01013854.1_pt1 | contig 13314 bp, 16 predicted proteins | sample 530691 | NCBI WGS metagenome assembly CERT01 (sample SAMEA2620861, study PRJEB7988) | marine metagenome | biome: marine biome (ENVO:00000447); feature: surface water layer (ENVO:00002042); material: "saline water (ENVO:00002010), including plankton (ENVO:xxxxxxxx)" | depth 5 m
GGTGTGTGAGGTGGGGTACGCTATGGCGTTTGAGATTCCCATCGACGACATCAAGTTTAATGTTTCTCCACAGCCGCGGCTGACGCTGAATGGCTCCGATGATGTGAAGGCGCTGTGTGATGCCAATATCTTCCCAGAAGGGCAGCGGATCAAGCTGCAGTCGCTATATGATATGTCGTGAGGATTTTGGTATCTCACGTCGCGTTCACCACCACGTCTCCCAGCTGACAGCGCACCATGGACTCGATCACGGGTCCAACGTTGAAGTCGTGGGAGGCGCGGAATTTCTCGCACGCGGCGGCGATGGTGTGGTTGAGCACGGGAAGCACAGATTTCCAGCAGTCATCACGGATGGACGGGTGTTGGAAGCAGGAGACGTAGAGCTGCAGGACCTGCGGCATGGTGAGTTTCTGGCGGAGAGTGGAGCTGAGGCCCTGGAGGCAGTCCATGCGAAAGTCAAGGAGGTCCGGCACATTGTAGTGGTAGACACGGAGACTGTGGATCATGCGCTTGATGACGTCGGGTTGGATCTGTTCGATGCACACGGTTTTCATACGGTTGGTCATACCGTCCGTAAAGTATTTCATGTAGAGGTGCTCGGGCACTTTCTGTTCCTGTGACGCAATAAAGTAGAGCAGATGCTGCAGCTGGCGACTCATTGTCGAGGGGAACTTTTGTTGTGCCACCCAGTTGTCGAACGTGAGCATGTATTCCACCCCCTGTTGTTGTTGTACTGAGGCGGAGAAACGCCGCATCTGAAAGCGTTTCTGCACCGTAGTGTCTTTTTTCTTGCTTTCAAAGCTTTCTGCCTCACGGGCGAGCACGAGCTTGATGTCGTGGAGAAACGTGGGTTTGATCTCCATATGAGCTAGAACTATGGCCATGGTTGTGGAGAGATCCTCCTCTGATAGTTGCAAGTCCGTATAGAACGCGTTGATGCGGAGACAGCGCACCTCCATATCGTGGAACGGAGGGTGGGAGGACGCTGAGCTTGCGTGTTGGGTGTTGAGGAGAAAGCGCTCGAGCATCTTACAGGTTACGAGACCTGCAATATTCATGTGTAGGAACCCTTGGAGCGCCAGGGGGAGGGTCATTGTATACTGTGAGGTCATCTGAGCGTGTCGCATGCTACCTACAAACTTGGAAATGGCCGGTATCTGGAGTAGCTCATCGTCGTCCTCACAACCATCAATGGTCATGGAGTCGTCGTCATTGAGCGGTTGCGTGTTGACGATGGGGATACATTGAAGGTATTCGAGCAACACCAGCCAGTCGGACATGGCACTGAGAATGTCTTTAGTGTCGGAATCATCCAGCGCCTCCCAGTCTAAGTTTTTGGGTACGGTGACTTTCTTTTCCAAAATCTGACTTGCACGCTCCTTTAACTTTGATAATGTCTCGGTCTTCTGCAGCACCTTGGAGAACATCACAAAGATGGTGTGCAAACTCATTGGATGCAGTGGGTCCACGTTGACTGCCCGGCACAAGGCACAGAATTTGGACACGACACTGCTTTGGGTAAACTTGCGCACCTCCATGGAATCGTGCGCGGCGTTGCGGCGTTGCCTGCGATTGAGCATTTTCTCGGAGGACAGGCGCTCGCAGACCAAGGAGAGGTCCACATCAAACACGTCACTCATTGGGATTGTGATATGCACGTCCAATATAAGCTGATCACGCTGTAAGGCAAATATGATGACATTTGCCCGGCTAGCCCTATTTACCATGTAGAAGCACCCAGCAATGCTGGAGCACGTCCGGCAGTACGGAGAGCGCTTGATTCTGCCCGTCACGCTGGTGGGGGTCTTATTCGCGTGGTACCTCCTCTTCATCGACGAGTACTTTGACGAGAACGCACTGAGCTATTCCGAGCACATCTCTACGCGCGTGATGGTGTTTATCAGCACGTTCATGTACACCATGATTCTCATTTTTATTGTGCCTAAATTACTCGAATCAATCAATAAATCAGAGTGACATACAATATACACACACTCACGCTCAGTGGTTCGCCGCCGGGAAGCTGCTGAAGTGGCTCCAGCCCGCCGACCACGTGTACGTGGTGGTCTGCAGGAGCTTTTCGCGCGCCGACGGGCTTGCGGAGGGAACGATAAACTGGGACACGGAGAAGGGCTCGGTGTCCTTGGCCGGGTTGAATGCGATGAGGAACACAAACACGAGGACAAACACATTGAGGAGGAAGTCCATGTAGGTGTCCCATTTGCCGAGCGTATGGAGAATATTGTCCATAGAATTCTTAAGGTACTCCACATTCTTGAACATCCTCGAGGTCGAAATCAATTTGAACACAAACGCAATGATAATGTACACAAGGAAAAGCGTGTGAGTCGAGCCATAGTGGTAAAAGTGCTCGGCCTTCTCAATGGTCGCAGGGTCCTGTGTCTCCCGGAGCTCATCAAACACATTCATGAACGAGGACTTGTCGGTGTGGTAGTTGAGGTACCCAAACACAATGACGGCCACGGTGAAGTGGAAGATGGTGAAGAACGCACCGAATAGCGCGTGGATCATACCCAGAGTGCTATCATCACCAATCACTGTTTCAAACAACCGGAATCCCTCAAACACGCGGCGCAGCGCCCAGTCCAGCACACCGTACACGACGGCGACGATGAAGATGAGCTCGAGGTGCACGTCGATGCCGTAGCGCATGTCGAGGGTGACGGTGGTCAGGAAGATGAGCGGCCACACGAAGATCTGCAGCATGGCCCACTTCTTGTACGTGGGGATGGCTTCGGTAGCGTTATAGTTTGCAGTTTTTTCAGTGGTCGTTCCCGTGTGCACGTACGCGTTGACCTTCTTGGCCCGGGTCGAGAACTTGGACACGTCCAGGTTCTTGTTCACCTCCACAGCCGGGACGATGGGCTTGAGCTCGGTCAACTCCGACTGGAGAGAGGGGTCAAATGTTGCACTGGGGTCCTCCACGCGATCCTTCTCATGCGACACGGCAAACACGCTGTACCACGTCAGCGCGATGAGCACATAGAAGTACGAGCCGTTGGGCACAATGCGCTCCATGGGCATGTGGGTGCCGTTCTCCTCGGTCTTGTAGTCCTCCAGGGCAAACTCCGTGCGGTGGGCGAGGAGGAAGATGTACGTGAGGGCGATGATGCCGATCTTGATGAAGGACCTGTAGTCTCTGAGCTTTTCTCCAATACCGGCCGTCTTAATGTGAAGAACCGAGTAATCATCAAACAACCGCGTCGTAGTGGCCAGGAACATGATCAGCAGCAGGCCAAAGCGAAGCACGTGCGGCGAGTGCGCGCCCATCAGACTCCACGTGGCGTCGTCGTTGAGGACCGTGTGGTGGTAGCCGAGCTGCTGCATGCGGCAGTTGTCGCTCTGCGTGGGGTTGGCCCAGGCGAGGGTCGGGGTGCCCGCGGCCTGCGCGGTCTTGCCCATGCACACGCACACGTTCTCGATGCCGTGCATACCATCGTGGTTCTCCGGGTTCCACAGCTTCTGGATAGCCGTGTTGACATCGGACTTGTCCGAGCCCAGGGTGTTGGTGTACGTGGTCAGCGCGGTCGTCATAGTCGACAGGGCCGTGCCCTTCTTCTCCGGGCAGAAATCCGTGCGCTGCCAGTACGAGGGCGCGCAGATCTCGTCCTTGACAGTGGACCCTTCGAACGTGGTGGACTTGCACAGCTCCGGCATGAGAGGCGCCGACACAATCTCGTCCGAGTGCACTGTCTTGGGGTGCATGTACCAGTCAAACCCAAAGTAGGAGAGACCGACCGAGGGCATCTGGGACGCTAAATTGCGCTCAACCACGTGCATCGTTTCGTAGACAGGCCGAGAGTGCTTGAGCTCCTCGCTTGTGACATGGTTGATGTCATAGCTGATCAAAACCAGATATAGAATCACCAGTGTGAGCTTGATGAATGGAGCCATCCATGTACTGAATTTACTGTCCGTAGCACCAGTCATCTTGCCTCAACTCTCCTGACATCCTAAATATACAGATTGCAAATTCTGCATGCGATTTTCCAAGCTTTATGCACGCACGCATTCGAGCAAATATGAGTTACCGACTATGACCACCGTGAGCAAAAGCAGCACCATTTGCATGGTTTCACTGCGCAGCCACAGGCTCCCCATGTCCATGTACGTGAACATCACAACAAACCCCGACGAGCTGCTACTACACGAGTGTGTCGTGACGTCGGCGTGCGGAAACTGGTTGAGGATCAGTTGGATTGCACCATTGGCAATGAACGGGTAGTCGTACAGCATAATCGTGTTGTTGTCGCGCTGGATGAGACGCCCCCCCTTTTCGTCCACGCGGAACACGGTTTGGATCGTCTGCTGGAGACGTTGCATTGGGGGCGGGGGTTGGGTGGTGTCTTATACTGGAGCTTTATTACGTAACCATTTTAGACGTATGTGGTGGCGGTCGGCTGCCTGGTGCCGAGACGAAAAAATTGGAACTTATATTCGGGTGACTCAACCTCCTTGATGGTCCAGTACCAGTACAGATTGATGCCTTGCAAACATAAAGCAAAGGCAATCAATGCGTTTTCTGATAAAATAGCTAGATTGAACGACTCCAAGAAGAATAGAACCAAGAAAACGGCTGCAATCGTCAGCAGCACCAGATTGACAAAGAAAGACGAGATCACCCCTTTGTTTGTCATCTCTGCGTTATGTTCTTCCTGGACCCACACGCGGGCACGGTATATGACGATCTCAACGTGGAGAATGAGATATGCTGTGACCAAAATAGCCACTCCCGCACCGTGTTCACGACCATAATTCTGATGGCCCGCGCGAGGAGAGAAATCGTAGAGTCCTACCATGGCCGCACCGATGACCATCAGCACGCCCGCGATGATGCTGATGACTTTGAAAAATGCATCCAGGCTGCTGTCGTCCGGCGAACGACGACACTGGCCATCTTTCATATGACAAATGTGTGTTTGGATCTCAAAGATGTAACACACCAGCTGCACCGCCTGGATCAAGACACCAACGATGGCAGCGTACAGAGTCCAACTGTAGGCCTCGTTGTACTTGCACTGCATGATTCGCTCACTGAGATATTGAAAGCCATAAGGCTTGTTTTCAAGTTTAAACCAGTCGTGCTCGTCGGCCTGGTAGCACGCGTTGGACACCATGATAGAGAGACTGACAACGAGTAGCACGAGACTCAGAGCAAACACCGGAAAGACAGCGGTTTTGGTGAGGCTCATGATGCATGTGCATGTAGTAGATCATAAATAGACACCCAAAAAAATAAAACAGCGCATTGCAGGCGCCGCGGCGCGTGGCCCCGCGCAGATGCTGAGCTTTGATATTGAGACGACGGGCCTGTACCCGACAGAGTCGGACGTGACACTCGTGTGCGTGGAGGACTTCCACACCAAGATGCGGTGGAAGTACGAGTTTGCGAGGGCGCGGGTGGAGGACCCGGACAGTGTGCCGGAGCTTGAGCGTAACCTGATTCAGCAGTTCGACGAGGCTGACAGTCTGTGTGCGTTCAACGGTATCAGATTTGACATCCCGTTCCTGCAGGTGGCGCTGAAAATCGAGCCAGAGAAGGCGGAAGCGTGGAAGGAGAAAACGTCAGATATCCTGGAAAAGTGCCGGCACACGTACAAGCACACGTTTTCCTTGAACAAATTATGTCAGAGCAACGGGATTCCGGTCAAGATATCGTCGGGGCTGGAGGCGATCAAGATGGCCAAGGACGGGCGGTGGGGGGAGCTGTTGGAGTACTGCGAGGCGGACGTGAGTATTCTGACGCAGTTGTACGAGAAGCGCGTGCTGAAAAACCCGCGCACTGGGGTGATGATGGATCTGGCCCGGTGGGCCCCGGATGATCTATATGAGGACCCCTGGTACCTCGAAGACAGTGATGGCGTCGACTCCATGCAGGGTGTGTGTGCGAGCGACCCAGAACATCGCGAGGACTCCGTGGCTTCTCCCACGAGTTCACTGGCCGCGTCACCGCCGCCGTTTGTCCGCACCGAGCCCATGCCCGTGCCGGTACTGACGGAGTTGGCGATGTTTGATTGATGTGTCTGTATTTTAAGATTTACGGTCCAGTGTTTATTTAAAGTGCCACATGCGTTTGTATCATGGACCTTCCGTACCCGGACGGGATACCCCCAAACCCACCCCCGCGCACGCGTCAACCACAACCCACGGCGCCGAGCGCTTACGACACGCATGTAAACATCGAGCCCAGCATCCACCGTGACGATTACCACAACCGGCCGTACCAAGCCAAGTATCTAAAACGCACGGTGGCAGTGTTTATGATTCTCTGTATTCTATCACTAATGATCTGGAACACGGTGTCGGTAGTGAAGATGTACGACGATATGCAGTGGAACCGCAAGTATCGCAACTGGTACTCCGACACCGTCATGGATCGGGACCTCACATAAACACAAACGCGCGGAGGTAGTAGCGCGCCGTGTCGGAGATTTGCTTGCTGAGATCAGTAAAAGCCTGAGAATTAATAGTGTACGCCTGTGTGTGATTCTTGACACTCTCCGACAAGTCAATCCACGCGTTGGGCTGCAGCACCTGCGTCATGGCGAGAGCGCACGAGACAGTGAGGAGGACCGTGCCCATGGAGACGACACGGTCGGACCAAAACAGGAGTTTGTAGCTCAGACAGAAGAAGAATAAACTGAAAAGCGACGCAGCGTTAAGCATTGCTTGCTGTGTGTGGGTGCCTTTTATTCGGAGGGCGATAGCCACACCTGTTTCACGTTAGTGGTGGGGATCTGTTCTTGTGATATATATCAAGGAGATACATTCTCCCAATGCCCTCCACGGACGTTGACACCGTGAAACAGATCAGTGGCCGTCTCGACAGCACGATTATGTTTACCCTGATTCGATTCGTGTATAATATGCTCAAACTCACGCTGGATCAGCACGAGATTATCCTTTTCACGTTTGTGGTGATTGTGTTCATCAAGAAACTGGACGCGGTCATCTCCGACAAGGCTCTGGGTGTGGTCAACAAGCTCGTTACCGACATCGGGAGCGCCGTGCTGAGCCAGGCCTTGGTTGACATGGCCGTGAGCCACGGGCAAATCCTGGGCGACAGCGCGTCGGTGTCAAGCAAAGCCTTGCAAAACTTCATTGCCGTAACTGGTGTGCTGATTCTGGCCACCGTGTTGCCCGACTCGTTCCGACAGTACCCATATGTTGCCCGGTGTATCACCCTCCTACTGTACATGTACACGGACGCCATGCAGGGAATCGTCGCCAATATCGACCTCGATAGCATCATCATCTATGTGTGTGTGTTTCTGTACATCTTGCTCCACCGGTACCAGGACTGGCTGGCCCGCAATCAAACACTGCAATATCTCACTCGGGCCATGACGATGCTCACCGTGAACGTGCTGCAAACCTCGATCGTGACCACCGACGTCAAGCTTGGCGTCACGGTCTCCATGTCCGTGCAGGCAATCCTGCTGTGCCTGGCTCTCTTCTTCATCGACGCGCTCGCGCAGATTGCCCCGACCTTCAGCGACAGCCGGAACTACGCCATGTGGAAGGGTGCACAGCAGCTGCACGCGCTCTACGACACGCTTGGCATTGACTTCAATGTGACCGTGGCGATCAGCCTCATTGCTCTGTGGACGCGGCGCCTGTGGACGCAGAGCAACTCCACCATCGTGGAGCTGTCAATGCTGGTGCTGATCAACGTCGCACTGTCAATCCTGTCATCGTACATCTCCAACACGTTCACTCCAGACAAGAGTGTGATTCTGTTTATGTACGTTGAGATCATCCATATCTTCCAGCAGGTGCTCACGGTGGTAATGTGAAAAGAGATCTGTACGTTCCCCAATCATATATTGGAGCTTATCACTCACAAATTACATGACTCTGGAGCAGAAGATCAACGTTCTCCTTACTTTCTCAAACCTCTTTATTTTTGTGCTCGTGTGGGGCTTCCTGATGGAGGAAATCCTGAGAAGTGACCTTTAAGTTCAATTATTGTCATATATAACATGTTTCGGAACCATGTAAATGTCGTTTGCTACAGGACACATGGTACAGAACGCAAGCGACTCCTTTGGTGCGGAGAACACGTACTTTAGCAACTCCGGCATGATTGATTACACATCCAGCAACTACGCCACCAATGCCGAGCTGCCCGTCTCCACGGACAAGGAGATCACGTGGAAGCTGCAGGGCCAGGACAACATCAACATCACTGCCACGCTGTCAGATGCTAAGAAACCGGCGTCCGCGTCCAAGAAGTCGTTTGACGTGGACCAAATGGCGTCGGAGATGGCGATGAAGATGGTGCAGGGCGAGAAAAAGGTCAAGGGGAAGAAGTCGGATACTTTCCAGCCCATCAAAACGGCAGACACGGTGTATTCCAGCATGTCCGAGAACACCATGAAGGACCAATGCATCCATCACCTGCAGGGCAAGATTGACAAGCTGGAGCAGCAGCTGAAGACGGCAGCTGCGCCTGCGAAGGGGTCGCCCAAGAACCTCGAGCATGTGGATGCGGGTCTGAAGCAGCACAAAACCGTGATTGAAGGTCTCAACAACAGTGTCAAGACCCAGGACAAGACCCTGCAGCAGCACAAGGCACAGCTCCAGGAGCTTTCTGCGGGCCTCAAAAACCAGAAGATGCACGTGGAGCAGATGGGTGAGGCGCTGCTGAACCACAAGTCCCGCATTGAGTCCCTTCACACGACCGTGACCCCGCTCAAGCTCAGCAGTGACGCCACGCCTCCCAAGAGCGTGAAAAGCAAAAAGAAGGCGCCGGCGAAGAACTTGGATGTCTCGCAGCACCCCGTGGCCGCGCTGCCACAGAAAATGCCCGCCAAGCTGTCCAAGGCCGATCTGATGCAGCTTTTGAAGTCGTGATTGTTTTCTATATAAACTCGTGTATTATGTGAACATATGTCCTCTACCTTGCGCATGTGGTTCTATGACCCATCCAAGGGCAATGATAGCTATTTCAATAGCATGGTCGCAATGATTGACGGTCCGTACAGCCACACCGAGCTCCAGTTTCCCAATGGGTTGGCGTGCACCGTGTACATGGGCTGTGCGGTGAGCCTGCGGAGGCGCACGTTTGACACCAAATACTACACGCTTGTGAATGTCCCCTGCACGCCCCAGCAGGTGCAGGCGGCGGAGGCGGCGGCGCGGACGTTTGTGTCGGAGGGGTATGCGTTTAGTAACGTGGCTATGATCGGTACGGTGTTTACGCCGGCCAACCTTTTGCGTGGACCCAAGTCCACGTTCTGTAGCAAACTCAATGCGGATATCATGCAGAGCGCAGGCTTGTTGAGTCACTTGAATACGTCCAATTTAACCCCCAGCGCCCTGTATCGGTCTCTGGCCACGACAGGCCCGTCACGTCAGTCGACGGTGGCGATCGACTTTGTTCCTCGGAGACAGGGGTCTGGGATTACGCTACTACGATGACAGTACACTCCGTGTGTATTTCCGAGCTGTGAATTAAGGTCAATGCGTCTGTTTTTTCTACTCTCACTGGTACTCCTAGCCTCCGCGCGTGGTTGGCACCAGCAACTCCAGTGCACGTCCCCACTGCAGGTGAAATCGCTGGTTGACATGACAACCAACTCCAACTTATACGACGTGGCGTACGCGTGGAGCCGCAAGGCCTCTCTGCAGCACTGGAACGTGCAGTCGGGGCGGAAAATACCGTACAGTGCCGACGAGGCCCGTGAGGGATTGTGCTTTGACTCCAACTCGACCAAGGTTTACCTGTCGTATTCAACGGTAATCAAGCTCCCGCATGTCGTGGCGCTCTACTACGGTTCTCGCCACTACAAAATCACCATCCAGAAGCAAGTCTGCACCAACGCCACGGTGATGACCGAGAAGGTCCTGGTGACACAGATTCCGTTTGTCACGCAGCTGTCCACCATCAGCACCCTCACGCTCCACCGGCCATCGCGGAGCCTCGACGTCACGTCCACGCTACACATGTCGGTGCCGTGGTTTCTGTCGTGGATGACACAGGACATGAAGCATGCAATTCAGAAGAGTAATGAGCACAAACAGAGGTTAATGTGGGAGCTGATGTGTCCGGGTGGGTGAAGTAAAGAACAAAAAACCGAGCATGCCAATGAGTTACTTTGAGCAAATCTCTGACATGCCTCAAAACAAAGTAATCAGTCTCGATGATTTACTCAGAAAACGAGAGTACATACAGAGCAACTACGGCCACACAGCCTACTGGCAGCAGAGATTGCGCACACTGGACAACATCATCGACCGGTGCCGCGCGGAGCCAGGGTCCGACCGCATGCGCATCACAGAGCACGCGTACCAAGGCGTCGACATCTGCTTCTGCTCTAAGAAACGACCCCGAGCCGAGTAGCAATCACAGCGACTCCACAAACTGATTGAAACTTGCCAGCTGTCGTTGGCACCACAAGGCCTCCGTGCACGCCTCCGAATATGTGGGGTGATTGGCGATCCAGCGGCACTGCCGACAGGTCATACAGAACGCGGACACGCAGTCGATCGGTGCTTGTTCCAACTCTCGAGCTAGAACCTCACGAATGGCCGGCATGGTCGTCTGGCCTGTGGCGAGCACCATTGCGTACGTGGGCTCGATGTCGCTTTTGAGCACACACGCAGAGCATTGCGCTGTGCGTGGGGGGTCTTGCATGGGATTTTGGGTGGCATCTGAATACCGGTAGTTCTAGTTATAATTTGGCACCGAGTAAACCAAACCAAATTCCAATCACACGTGTCCGTATACATAAGATACCAACGCACATCACTAACCATGAAACCCCGGCTCGCCGTGCACCTGCACGCGCTTCTCTGTCTCAGTTTAGTTCTGTGTACACATTGCCTGTACACCATCGAGACAGAGAACCGTGCGTCCGAGTTTATCCTCAACTACCGGGCGGCGGAGAACGTGTGGAAGGTTGATTTTGATAACGTGAGGCTGGATGACTTTTTCCTGGTGTTTTTACAAGTGTGCTCGGCCGGTGGTGCTTGCGACCAGACCAACTACAACCAGGCTGTGGACTGTCACACGCTGAACCAAACCATTTCCAGCGGTGGATGGGTCAATAATCTTGTGCAAGTCCAGCCCAATGGCTGCTTGGACCTGGAGCCCTCAGTGCAGGACGCGCAGCTCCGTTACAGTAGCGTCGATGCCAACCATAGCCTTTACATGGTTACGCCGTTTGGGGTACATATTCAGAACACCCCACACGTCCTGGACACGTACACAGTGCCCTACAACAGTACAAACACGGACGGGGATTTGTTCAAGATTATCCTCCGCATCGTGTTCCTCAACGAGATCCAGGCCAACAACACCTACAGCCTCACCACCAACGCGTACGAGTTTATCCTCAAGAAGCACGTCACCAGCATCGGCACCATCGCCGTGCAGCACGAGTGCATTCACCGTGGACTCTACGCCCCACCCCACTCGATGATGCACTTGTACCAAAACACCCTCGGCGTCGCCGTGTGCGTGTGGACGTGCCGAGACGACTACGTGCGGTACCCGTGGCATTCTCCGGCCGTTCCCACTAATGGGACCATACCCTCGAGCTTCTCCGGCCTGTGCCGCCCACTCCCCTCCCAGTTTCTGGCTTCTACCTTTGAGTTCCGGGTCGAGGTTGGCAATATAATCAACGCGGGGGTGCTCTCCCAGGCCTTCCTCGACGACATTGATTTGTTTGGTTTCGAGATGGAGCACGAGGCTCAAACCACCCACCCGGGTAGTTTTCTTGTGCTCAAAGTACAGTCCTCTGTGTACGACACCATGACGTTCTCTGATTTCATCCAGCGAGCCTACCGATTCCGTGTGCGTGGGCCATATAGCAACGCGGACTTGCTCTACGAAAGCCTCGCGTCCAACACCGCGTCCAACACCGCGCCCAATATCACCGCGCGTCGTCGCCTCCTCGAATCATCTTCACAGCAAATCACCGTCGAGGGCATCATCATCAGCAATCAAACCCTCGCCCATATTCCCACCTTCGAAAGCCACGTCGTCGCCGCCTTCCGCCGCGCCGCCGACACCCACGTCTTTGACCCGATCAACTCCATCAACAACATCAACGCCATCCATATCCTTGAAGCGCAGCGCGTATACATCCCCGTCACTTTCTCCGACAACACCGCCGCCTCTATTGCCATTGGCACGCAGCGCACTCTTGTCCTGACCATTGAAGTGCTCTGTGCTTTAATCGTGGTGTACGTATTGGGCATAAAACAGACAAAATGACCTCGACCCTCACCCATTACACACACATTCAATACATACTTGCTTATCTCACAATATATATAAGATCGCAGATGAGACAAGTAAGATGGCTGACACGAACCATGACACCACCAAGGCTGAGACTGAGACCAAACTCGCGCCCACTGAGACCCCCTCCCAGAGTAAAACCACCCCTGACATGTCCAATATTCTTGACCATATCAAAAACCTCGAAACCACCAAACAGGACCTCGAGAAGGCTCTCAAGGAAAAGGAGCAGCGCATCGACCGCCTCAGTCAGAAGACTCGCGAGGGCATGCAGAGCGCCCTCGACACGCTCATGTCCAAGTGGATGAACGCCGTCGAGTGCAAGAATGAGAAGGTCAAGGATGAGTTCAAGGGCGGCCTCGAAAAGCTCGTCAAGAACTCCGCCGAGGACAACGGCGTGTGGCAGATGATGGTTGCCGCCTCCGCACTCTACGAGCGCCAGGAGCATAACCTCGACACTCTCCAGAAAGAAAACAACGCTCTCAAGCTCCGCGTCGACGGCATGTACGCCAGCCCGGACTCCCGTATCGTGGGCGAAAAATCCAAGGCCGACACCCAGCTCGACCGCGCCGACGTGCGCGATGAGATTGATGTGTGGGGGGACTTTGCTAAGCATATCGGGTCGATGCACTGATTTGTTCTAGCTGGTGTTTACTGAAAATAGTAAAAATACTGTTAGGAGAAAAAGATCTCCCAGCCTTTTTGTAAGCCAGCGTCGACATAGGTCCAGACACTAATAGGTGTCCATTCTGTGATCCATATCAAATATGCAACAGCATTGATACAGAGGGGATTGGAATACGCATATGCACCTACACAGTGAAAGTCGACCTTTGCACGTGCCTGTGCGGCCAAGTCGTTGTGGCCAACATACACGCGATAGAACACCTCCACAATTGGAACACCGGAGAACCACCACATTCCGAGTGCAAAAAGTAAGAAGACAAAAAGGAAGAAAACGTTCTCAAACACATTCCAAACCCAATCTTTCTCCTCTTCCCAAAACACGGGTTTTCTGTGAGCAATAGCTTCTTTGATGAGTG
>CERT01047642.1_pt1 | contig 13302 bp, 15 predicted proteins | sample 530691 | NCBI WGS metagenome assembly CERT01 (sample SAMEA2620861, study PRJEB7988) | marine metagenome | biome: marine biome (ENVO:00000447); feature: surface water layer (ENVO:00002042); material: "saline water (ENVO:00002010), including plankton (ENVO:xxxxxxxx)" | depth 5 m
AGATGCTTCTGGAATTGAGCTTCGCGTATTAGCTCATTATCTAGCGACGTGGGACGATGGCGCTTACGGGCAAGAGATTATCCGGGGCGACATTCACACAACTAATCAGAGAGCTTCGGGTCTTTCGACACGCGACGAAGCCAAGCGTTTCATTTATATGCTGATTTACGGCGCAGGTAACCGCGCTCTTGGGGAGATTGTCGGCGGGGGAGAAAAAGAAGGCAAAGAGTTGCGGAGTAAGTTTATGAAAAAGATACCTGCTTTTGCTCATTTAACGAAAGCAGTAGCTGACAGCGTGAACGCAAAAGGGACTCTTATCGGCTTGGACGGTCGCATTCTCCCCGCACGTAAGGTGTTTTCTGCTTTGAACCTTCTATGCCAGTCCGCAGCCGCTGTGATTATGAAACAGGCGCTTGTGGAGTTTGTTAGAAGCCACGAAGGGTGCCTGAAGTTTGTGCCACCAGCCGCCATTACGAAGTTTGTTGGTCCTGACAAATTCGGTTATGAGATGCACGTCAACGTCCACGATGAGGTCCAGTTTTCTTGCGCCCATGCTGATGCAGGTAAGCTTGGTCGTCTTTTTGTGAAGAGCATAAAGAAAGCGGGGGACGTTTTAAGGGTTCGTTGTCCGCTTGATGGGGAATTCCAAATAGGATATAATTGGAGCGAAACCCATTGACATGAAACGGATTGAAGACGTGTTGTCGGATGCTCTTTTAAAACGCCTGGCAAATAAATTGAGCCGCGTTGAAGAGACAATTGAATGCAAACGCCACGATAGAACTAAGATTACACGTCAAATCGCTGAGTTATCTTGGGAATCAGATATGATTCTTGGACACATGAATGAACTAAACACACACACACATGAAACGAGCAATAGTTGATGGGGATATGTTAGCCTACCGAGTCGCCTTTAGTTGCGAGTCGGAGACCAAATGGACTGACGATTTGTGGACTTTATTTACATCGGAGTCCGCGATGAAAAACGAGGTCTACAAGTTTTTTGATAACTTGTGCGACACTCTTGATGTCGGGCGCGTTATCCCGGTCTTCTCGCCAAAGACAAACTTTCGGTATGAGTTGTTTCCTGATTACAAAGCAAACAGAAAAGATAAGCGGAAGCCGCTGGGTCTGCGCTGGTTAATCGACTGGGTGCTTCACGAATACGCTGGATTAATGGCCGAAGGAATGGAGGCTGATGATTTAATAGGCATTATTTGCACCCGCGCCCCAGACGAAACCATTGCGGTGTCTGGGGACAAAGACTTTGGGACGTTGCCCATTACTTGGTATAACCCGCTGTCGGAGGAGCTGGTGACAACTACGCCAGAAGAAGCGCGCAATTTCCACTTAGTTCAGACGCTGGCGGGAGACGCGGCTGATGGGTATTTGGGGGTGCGTGGAACGGGAGTTGTTACCGCTAAGAAGCTTCTGGACAAAAAGGGTTACACCTGGGAAACTGTAGTTTCTGCCTATGAAAAAGCTGGAATGGACGCAGATGACGCTTTGCTTACTGGCCGTCTCGCTTACATACTTCACAACAAGGATTATAACGCGGAGACCAAAGAAATATCGCTATGGGAACCGGAACTATAATCCAAGGCTCCGCTGAAGAGCGCAAGAATATCCCCGTTTATCGCGGGTTTATTCGTTATTTCCCCGACGCGATTGTGGAAGTCACGAAGCGCAGCGTGGAGGGAAACGGCCAACACCACCCGGATAAAGATATTTTTTGGGACAAGTCTAAGTCATCGGACGAGCTAGACGCGCTTATGCGGCATCTCATCGAAGGCGATTGGGCTGCGGTTGCTTGGCGAGCGTTAGCGCACCTACAGCGCGAATGTGATAAGAAGAAGCGGGATATATGAAACAAGATAATTTTCCTATAGTTTCTACGGATGTTATAAAGGCGCTTGAAGAAGCGTTTCCAAAAAGAGATTTTGGCCCTAACAAGCCGCTAAGAGAACTTGATTACCATTTCGGCCAACGGTCGGTTATTAGGTTTCTGCAAAGCAAAGCCGAAGAGCAAAGGGAAAATTCCTTAATATCTATACCAAATAATTAAAATGTGCCTGTTTAGAAGTCGCACCCCACCCCCGCCGCCTCCGGTTCCTGCGCCGCCCCCGCCGCCGATGAAAAAGGTGAAGAAAATAGAAAACCCAGCGGTCCAGCGCCGCATGGCTAACCGGAGACGGGGCGGTATGCGAGCGCTAAGAATTAACAGAACCCAGCCCAACATCGGAGCCAGGGGAGCTGGGGCAAGAGCAGTTTAAAAAATAAAATATCGCCATGATAAGATACGGAAAAACATTTACGGACCCATCGTCAGGCTCTAGCACGGCTGTTGACTGGAACGGAGGAACAGGAATGTTCGCAGTTCAAGGGACGTTCAACAGCGCCACCATCAAGCTTCAGCATAAGCTAGGCTCAGTTTGGCAGGACATCGGAGCTGACGCTACCCTCACAGCTAGCGGTTCCACCCTGTTCACCACGTCCGCAACCCAGTTGCAAGTGGTCAACTCCTCTCACACTCCCTCTGTTACGGTTGTAGTAGAGCCTGTTTACGAGAACAAAGCACTCTAACGATGCCTAAAACCGCTGGCCTTACCAAGTCGCTAACCCGTGGGTTGACGCAGGACCTCTTCAAGACGCCTCCATCTAGCTACACCAACACTTACGCACTGACGTTTGACGGAACTAATGACTACGCTCAAGCGGATTATCAAATGCCAGCAACGAACAGGACAATTAGTCTTTGGACTTATCGTCCTAATTCTGGAACTAGCACAATGCTCTTTGATACGAGAGAGAGTGGCGTGACTGGAAACTTTCAGTTTCTTATGACGCAGCGTTCTTCAAGCACTGGAAAGCAGCGGTTTTTGTATTACAACACGAACGGATACAAGCTCATGTCCGGGTATGATTACCCCACCGCTGCCTGGTATCATATTGTATTCTCCAAATCAGGGACATCCACTACTTGGTATGTCAACGGTTCTGCTGTGTCTACGTTTACTGATGTCAACGATGCCAGCAATGACCAATTCAGAATTGGGGCTAGTAAGACTATTTCTAATGACTATTCCGGTCAGATTGATGAGTTTGCTATTTTCGATAAAGCATTGTCTGCTTCCGAGGTTACAACCGCTTACAACGAGGGTATAACCGGAGACCTGACTTCTCTTTCGCCTGTTGTCTGGTGGAGGATGGGGGACGGAACGCAGCCTGCTGCTGATGGAACAAACAACCTTGTTTTTGACCAAGCAGACAAGACTCTGGGGAGTGAGGTTTTAACAGGATTCACAAATGGCTCCACCTATCCTTTTGACACCTTTGCATCAAGCGGAACTTCCATTACTTCCGCCATAGAGACCAGCGGCAACTGGGGTGGATGTGCATCAAACTCCTTCAGCATCACTTCTGGGGAAATTTATAAAGTTACATTTAATCTGACGTATAATAGCGGAGCCGACACATTGAGAGTGGTTTTTGCTGATAGTGCGAACGGAGCAGCAACCCAAAGATGCGCCCCCTATTACACAGATACAAACGGAGTAAACACCGTTTATGTTAAAGCAACCGCAACAGACTCAACCGCGCATCTTCAATTAGGAACCTGGCATTCTAGCGATTCAATTAATTTTTCCGCTTCCAACGTCTCTGTTAAGCCTGTTAACGGGACTACTCTGGAGCTTTTTAATAACACCGCAATATCAGACTCTAACGTGCCAAGCTAAATGACTTACGTGATTATAGACGCCGACAAGGTTGTTGATATTGATTTCTCTGAAGTCAAAGAAACAAGCGCAGACACCCTTCGCTATTCACTCGATGGGACCAAGACGTTTGTTAAGTTTGAAGGGGACACCCCATCGTTTTTAGAGGGCAAAGACACACTAAATCACGCTGAAATTTTAGAAGTTCTTTCGGGAGAAGCTTGGACGGAAACGGACATTGATAACATATGAATCCTTTATCAGCAGAATCTCAATACATCTCCCTGGAGGGCGACCGTCACGTATTCTTGGACAGGGCGCGTAATGCTTCCAAGATTACGCTGCCTTACTTGATGCCTGAAGACGGGCACAACGCACACACTAAGCTCAACACCCCCTTTCAGGGCATTGGAGCAAGAGGCGTTAATAATTTAGCATCAAAGTTACTACTGGCATTACTGGCTCCTAATGCTCCTTTTTTCCGACTAAACATAGACGAGAATCTTTTAAGACAAGACGGCGCTGACGACGAAGTTTTAAGCGAAATGGAAGCGGCGCTTCAGCGGGTTGAAGAATCTGTGATGGAAGAGGTTAGCCGTCAGTCTTATCGCGTCGGTATCCACGAAGCCTTAAAACATCTTATTGTTACAGGGAACGCTCTTATTTACCTTCCCGACGAAGGTGGTCTTCGTGTGTTCCACCTAGACCGTTTTGTTGTCCAGCGCGACCCAATGGGGCGTCCGGTTAAAATAATCACTAAAGAGACACTGGCCTACAACACTCTCAGCGATGAGTTGAAAGACGCCGCTGGATTTCACGAAGGCGATTCACCGGACAAAGCGTGTGATTTATACACTTCTGTTTGTTTGCACGGAGACACCTGGGAGGTCCACCAAGAGATAAAAGGCAACATCGTCCCCGATTCGCACGGAACCTTTAAGAAGGATAAACTACCGTATATTCCTCTTCGGTTCTCTAAAATAGACGGCGAAGACTATGGGCGTGGATATGTGGAGGAATACCTTGGTGACCTTATCAGCCTTGAGAAACTTACTCAGGCTATTGTCGAGGGGTCAGCAGCCGCTGCAAAGGTGTTGTTCTTGGTTAATCCTAATGGAACTACCAGAGCCAAGACACTGGCCGAAAGCCCTAACGGGGCCATTACTCAAGGTAATGCGGCTGATGTCTCTGTCCTTCAACTGGACAAGTTTAACGATTTTCGCATTGCGTCGGAGACGATTGCCGCAATTAAAGACCGTCTAGGACACGCTTTTATGCTGACTTCGGGGGTGGTGCGCCAAGCGGAGCGCGTGACCGCCGAAGAGATTCGTATGCTCACGATGGAGCTTGAGTCTTCTTTAGGTGGTCTTTACTCGCTTCTTAGCAACGAACTTCAGTTGCCAATGGTAAACCGCGTCATGGATGTAATGAGCAAAAAGAAGCGACTTCCAAAGCTTCCTAAAGACCTTGTTACCCCTGTTATTATTACTGGAATTGAAGCGCTAGGCCGTGGAAACGACCTTCAAAAGCTGGATTTGTTTTTAGCAGGAGCCGCCCAAGTTGTTGGCCCCCAGGCTGTTCAGCAGTTTATTAATGTCGAAGAATACTTTAAAAGACGCGCTACCAGCCTTGGGATAAAAACATCTGGTTTGGTCAAAACGCAAGAAGACATCATGGCCGAAATGCAGCAAATGCAACAAGCAGCTATGATGGAAAAAGCCGTAGGACCGGGAGCGGCAGCAATCGGTGGTATGGCTAGAGATGATATGGCAAGGAACGCTGAAGCAGCAGAAGAAGTTGACGAAGCGACTGAAGCATAAGATAAAACACAACTATGGCTGAGACATACGAAATCAACGACCCGACTCCCGAAGAAAATATAACTTTGGAAGAAGAAGCAGCAAACATACCTGACGAACCCGCTGAGACCGAAGAGGGGCGTCCTGAGTGGTTGCCCGAAAAATTTAAGTCTCCAGAAGATATGGCGAAAGCGTATCAAAATCTGGAGCAAAAGCTGAGTTCTGAAGATAGAGAAACGGATTCGGACGAAGACTTACCACCCACCGAAGAGAATGAAACCACAGCACCCGCTGATAACGCGGTGGCGGCGGCTTCGCAGGAGTGGGACGAAAAAGGAGAACTTAGCGATGACACTTACAAGTCGTTGGAGGAAGCGGGTCTGAGCAAAGAAGTCGTAGACACTTACATTCGCGGACAAGAGGCTTTGCAGGAACAGCAGCAAAGCGAGATTCTTGCAAACGTAGGCTCCCGCGAAGATTACGCTAAAATGACTGAGTGGGCGGGTGAAGAGCTTACCGACAACCAGCTTGAAGCGTTTAACAAGGCGGTGGAAACTGGTTCAGTAAACGAAGCTAAAATGGCTGTGGATTGGTTGAAGGCTAAATACGAAGCCGCTAACGGCGCTAGTCCTACTCTTGTTCAAGGAAGAACCTCCGGTCCCAGCTCTAAGCCGTTTGAGAACCGCGCACAAGTATTGGCCGCGATGTCTGAAAGAGACGCGCGGGGTGTTAAAAAATACGAAGTAGACCCCGCTTATCGCGCTGAAGTCGAACGGCGGTTAGCCATATCTAAAATATAACCCCTATTTACAAAATGATGGCCTCTATTAACTACGTCTTGGAAAACAAAGAGACGTTCATTCAAATCATTACGGGAGTAGTTACTATTGCTAGTCTCATCGCGGCGCTTACACCTAACGATAGCGATAACCGCCTGGTCGCCAAAATCAATACTGCTGTATCGTGGCTGGCGCTAAACATCGGCAACGCTAAGAGCAAATGAGTCTTTACCCTAAGCGCAGCAAGTTAGCGGTTCGACGCCCTAAAAAGGGGAAAAAGAAGAAGAAGTAATGGTTAAATTAATCGTTAGCTTTTTACTTCAGTTCCCTAAAATGGCAGATTTGTTTTTTAAAGTGAGGGACGAGTATGTTAAATCAGTTAAAGAGCGTCGCCGTGATAGTAACGACGAGCGCATTAATCGCTGGGTGCGCGACGATTAGGAAAAGTGAAATTCCGTTCTTTATTCAAAAGCTGGAAGAACATTCTTTCACTCCTGAAGAAAAGCAGACCATCGGGGAAATCCTCCGATACGTCAACGAGCTTGAATCACAGTAAGGCTGTAGTGGGCGTTTGCGTCGGTCATTCACGCGAGAACGACATGGGTGCAACCAGTGTCGAAGAAATAGCTGAGTGGACTTTTAATGTCCGCATCGCGTCTTTAATAAAAAGGTATTTAGAGAAAGACGGCATAAAAGCGCGCGTTTACGACCACTACCACGGTAAGACATACACGTCTTCGATGAAATGGCTGGCAAAGACTTTGGATGTAGATGGCGTCACTTTAGCTGTAGAGCTGCACTTTAACGCCGCTACGCCCACCGCTTCCGGTAGTGAAATGCTTTACCACCATTTATCACGAAAAGGAAAGCGCCTGGCGTCTTGCGTTCAGACCTCAATTTTAAACACCTACGACACAACAGATAGAGGCGTAAAACCTCTCAATAGATTTTCTCGCGGCGGCGGCTTTGTGACTTACACAAAGTGTCCCGCAATCGTGTGTGAACCGTTTTTCGGAACTTCTGAAAAGGACTGGAAAAAGTTTTCTACACCCAGAACCCGTTTAGCGCACGCATACGCTGACGGAATAAAAGATTTTTTGTCTGATTAACGTCTTATTAATTAGAACGCCCAGTGCGCTGGATAACGTTATTAACGAACCGACGAGAAACGACCCCACCCTAATTCAATTCAATTCAACCCCTTATTTCAGAAAGGATAATTAACTATGGCTGATGGAGTAATCACCCCGTCTCGCATTGGACAATCAATGGGAGCGGGCGATACAGATGCTCTTTTTCTCAAGGTGTTCGCTAATGAAGTGCTTAACGCATTTGAAGAGTCGAACGTAATGAAAGAGCTTCACACCGTTCGGACTATTTCGAGCGGTAAGTCGGCGCAATTCCCAGTTACGGGCATTGCGACAGCAAAATACCACACTCCTGGTGAGGATGTGTTCGAGGAAACCACTGGTGGTGGTTACACGACCGCAATCCAGCATCGTGAGCGTGTTATCAACATTGATGACGTTCTTATCGCAGCTACTTCCGTAGCTCAGATTGACGAACTCAAGAACCACTACGATGTGCGGTCTACCTATACGACCGAGCTTGGGCGTGCGCTTGCAAAGCGTTTCGACCTTGCAACGCTTCGGACACTGGCAGCAGCAGCTAACGTCAATGCTGACGCCCGAGCTAACCCAGACGCCGCTCAAGGCACTGTGATTGACTTGGGAAGCACCACTGGCGCTCCTGCTGACCTGTCTACCGCTGCTAACATCATTCAAACCTTCCGGGTTGTTGCCCAGAAGCTGGATGAGAACCACATCCCAAGTGAGGACCGCTTTGCGATTCTCTCTCCTGACCTGTATTACCTGCTTACTGGTAGCGAAAACGCTGCTATTAACAGGGACTTCGGTGGAAGTGGTGACATTGCTAGCGGTAACGTGCCAACGCTGTTGGGTATCAAAATCTACAGCACTCCGCACATCTCCGACATTACCACCAACGATGTGGCTGGGGATGACGTGAACGCTAATAACAACCCGCATGACGATGCCGATGGAGCTTCTGCTGGCAAAGGTTATCTTGATGCTGGTCTTGACGTTCTCAAGTTCCTTGCTGGGCATAAGTCCGCAATCGGAACCGTCAAGTTGCTGGACCTCGCTGTTGAGTCCGAATACTCAATGCAGAAACAGGCCACACTCATGCTGGCTAAGTATGCAATGGGTCACGGGATTCTGCGTCCTGAGTCCGCTGTAATGGTTAGAAGCTAACCGAAAATAACTAACCCTAAAGGGGTCTTCGTGGTTTATACTGCGGAGACCCCTTTTTTTTCTTATGGCTGTAAAAAAACGAGCGAATCTCAGGGTTGAGCATAAGTCTAAAACAGGCGGGCTTAACAAAAAAGGGCGTGATTATTATAATCGTAAAACGGGTTCTAATCTTAAAGCGCCTGTTACGTCAAAAAATCCCAAAGGGAAACAGGCAGCTAGGAAACGGTCTTTTTGTGCGCGAATGAAAGGCGTAAAAGGTCCAATGAAAAAGAACGGCAAACCTACAAGAAAAGCACTCGCTTTAAGAAAGTGGAGGTGCGGATAAAATATGGCTCTCACTACTGAAATCGAAAGCGTTAATCAAATGCTAGGACACGTCGGAGAAGCGCCGATTAACTCGCTCGCTGACACCGCCGCGCTTCCTATATCAGCCAGCATTGCGCTGACTACTTTACGCGAAATTGCAAAAGAAGTTCAAACGGAAGAGTGGCACTTTAACACAGTGACCGACCACGAAATTTCTACAGACAGTGACAGCAAAATTCCGCTGCCATCTAATACTTTGTTTGTGGACGCGGTAAACTCTAGCGATGATTATGTCCAAAGAGGTTTGTTTCTTTACAATAGGAAAGACAGAACGTTTGTGTTTTCTAGTTCTGTAAAAGTAGACCTTACCACCCAACTAGATTGGGACGATTTGCCTGAACCAGCCAGGCGATACATTACACTTCGTGCTTCTAGAATTTTCCAAGGACGCATTGTAGGAAGCCGTGAGCTTGAATCTCTTATTGCTAACGACGAGATACAAGCTAGAGCGCGCTTGCAAGAGCTTGATTCACAAGCGTCTGACCGCACTATATTTGACAGCTCAGATGTGGCTTACCGCGTTGGTGTTCGTCGTAAATACAATATTCTGTAATGGCCTTAATTAATACTTCGGTAACTAACCTAATCCAAGGGGTATCGCAACAGCCTGATTCCGTCCGGTTTACTGGCCAATGCGAGGAGCAAGAAAACGCTCTTCCTAGTATTGTGGATGGGCTTCAAAAAAGGCCCGCTGCGGAGTTTGTTGCCAACATAATGCCGACGGAAGCTTTGTCCGCTGACGCCAAGGTTCATTTTGTAGAGCGCGACGATAACGAGCGCTACGCAGTTGTTATCAAAGGAACCGACTCTAAGACCGTAACGGCTTACAATCTAACTACAGGCGCACAGGCTAACATCGCGCAGCGCTATCGCGCGGTGGTTACTGGAGATACAGGCCCACCAGTAGCTGTAAGCACATATTTTGAATACACAGTTAAGGTAACACAAAAACCGCCTGTATCGTTCACTGCTGCGGGTTCCGGCTCTGCTGCTGATTTTGTGCGCGTTGTTGACGGGGCAAAAGCATCCAGTTCTACTTACGATTTGTTGAGCGTAGACAAAGAAAATAAGCAAATAAAGTTCAAGGTAACTGAGCCTGATTTTAGCTTAAAAGGCGTTGGTTCCGGTGAATTGCAAAACACCATCGACTTTTTTATTGCGGCTGCGCCGTCTGTAGAAGCTGAGTATTTATCTAAAAAAGACGACGACACCAACACTACTGCTAAAACAGATATTAAAACGCTGACGACCGGAGACTTTACTTATCTGCTTAATACCACAAAAACTGTGTCTACAGACGACACCAAAAGCGCGCGCCTGAACAACAACGCTTTAGTGTTCATCAAACAGGGAGACTACGAAAAGAAGTATGGAGTCAACGTAGAACTAGGAGACGTTAATTACGAAAACTGGGTGTATTCGGGGGCTTCTCAGCGTAAAGAAACGGGAGGGTCTAGCTCTACTTATTACAACACCGCTAAAAACGCCCAGGCTGATTACATTCTTGAGACTTTGTTTTCAAGTAGCGTGGCTTCAGTTAAAGACGCTTCTGGACAGCAAAACGTAGACCCAAGTATTGCCGACGACGAAGACGCAGCTACAAACCGCGCTCTAAAATATACAGGTGTATCTACAAGCTTAGGCGCTAACAGCGCTTTTACCTCGACGGTTCTTTCTCCGCAACTTGGAGAAATAAAGTATTCCGGCGACGCTGCGTTTACTATTCACGGTGTAGACAGTCTGGGGGGCGAAGGTATTGGGGTAGCCCATAAATCGGTCACAACAATAACTGACCTTCCTAAAGTAGCCCCGCACAGGTTTAAAATAAAAGTGCGCGGCGATATTGAAGAAAATACGGATGACCGTTATGTGAAGTTTTTGGTGTCTGGGTCGAACGAAGACACGGAAGAGACCAATATCGGGCAAGGAAGCTGGGTAGAGTGCGCTGGTGACGAGGTAATCGACCGCATTGACGTAAAAACCATGCCGTTGATTCTAAAGAACACCGGGGTAAACACGTTTGAGTTGTCTCATATGCCTTTGGACCCTCTGTTGGCGGGCGATGAAAACACAAACCCAAACCCTTCGTTTGTCGGCGGGACTATTAGTGGTTTGTTTCAATTCAAAGCGCGGTTGGGTTTTCTTTCTGGAGCTTCAATTTCCATGTCGGAAGCAAAATTCGGTTCGTTTAACGGAGACACAGAAATACAGCACTATAACTTTTATAGAACTTCAGTGGTGTCTCTTCTGGATACGGACCCTATTGACGTAAACATTTCGTCTGCCAAAGTTATTAACGTGCGGGACGCAATGGCGTTCCAAGACAACCTTGTTCTATTTTCTGATTTTGGACAGTTCATTCTACGCGGGGGCGACGTTCTGACTCCTAAAACCGTTTCCGTAAACCCTGTTACAGAATTTGAATACGATTCTTCTGTGTCACCTATTGCCCTGGGCGCTTACATTTACTTCCCCTTTAAGCGCGGCGGGTTTACCGGGGTGCGGGAATTTACTGTTAATTCCAACACTGACGTTTACGACGCAAACGAAATCACATCACACGTCCCTCAGTATATTCCCACTGGTCTTGTGTCCCTGACGGGCGCTAGTTCTGAAGAAATAATGGCTATATGCGATGGAACAGACGTTTACATTTACAAATACTTCTTTAGCGGCCAAGAAAAGTCGCTGAGTTCTTGGAGTAAATTTACTGTGAGCGGCGGGAACGTAAGAGGCATTGGCTTTATCGACTCTGATTTGTATGTTATTCAAGCACTGTCAGGAGTAGAAGCGGTGAGTCTTGGGGAAAACCAAACTCATTTGCTTAAAATCCCTCTTGGAAACAAGCACCGCGACGCGGAAGGATACAACACGCATTTAGACCGCCGCGTATCAACTACGTTAGACACTACCGCAGCTTCCCCGCTTATAACGCTGGATTACGGTTTGCGGACTAACGAAAACGTCCAAGTGTTTTCTAAAGACGGCGTGTTGGTTGGAGAACGGGGCGTTTACGCCGATGATGACACTTATACTGGAAACTTAATTGTTTCAGTTCGACAAGACGGAGATGACTACAAAACCGACATTAAGTTTAGAGACGATTTTGTGTCGGCTGTCAGTGGGTCTGCGGTGGGCGTGTATGTAGGAACGCCCTACACAATGAAATACACGTTTTCTGAACAGATGTTTAAAGCATCCTCCGGTAACCAAATGAGTCCGACAAACGCTGGTCGGATGTTGATTAGAAACGGGACCATATTCTTTACTGACACGTCGCACTTTAAAGTAAAGGTAACTCCTGATTTGCGCCAAGAGTCAAAAAGCGAGTTTAATGCTACAATAGTAAGCGCGACTACTGAAGGTTCTTTGCCTTTAGAATCAAACAGTTTCCGGTTTCCGGTGTTTACCGACCCGACGGGCACCACCATAACCATTGAAAACGACACTCCAGGCCCTTGTAATTTACAGAGCGCAGAGTTTGAATCGTTTATACACCAGCGTTCTAGGCGCTATGGATAGCGTAATTGAAACAACACCAGAAGGACATTCCATTGTCGTAGCGACTCAGGCTCATTTAACTGAGCTACAAGACAACTTGCGCGACATGGATAAAGTGGAAGTTGCGTGTTTTAAATCCACACCGGAACAAGCCTTAAAAGAAGGCTTTAAAAACGACGACGTAACTCTGACAGTTTTAACTAAAGACCAAAAAGTAATGGCTATCTTTGGCGCTGGAAACCGCCCATCTAATTACATTTGGATGCTTGGTTCTCCAGAAGTTGAAGTGTATGCCAAAGATTTTTTAAAGCATTGTCGTAAGTGGGTTTGGTCATTAGCAGAGCTGTATGGTTCTGTATCTAATTACATACACGCTGAAAACTTTGTATGCTTAAAATGGTTGGAGTGGTGCGGAGCCACCTTAGAAGACCCTGTTGAAATTGACGGGGAACTATTTAGAAAATTCACTATAACCAGAACTAATTAAAATGTGTACTGTAGCCGCTATAATAGGCGTGACTCAGGCTGCTGTATCTTACAGCGGTCAGCGACAAGCAGCTAAAGCTCAGGCTGCTGTTCAGCAACGAGCAACAATTAACGAACAAAGACGACATCTCTTAGAAGTCGGAACCATGCGCTTACGCCAAGCGCAAGAAGACGTCGCAGCAGCTCAGAAAATATCGGAAAACCAAAGGAAAGCCACACAAGCGTTTGCTACGGGAGTAGCTAGTTCTGTTTCCGCTAATGTAAGCGGAATAAACGTGGGAGCTATGCTGGGCGACATTATGAGAGGACGTGCGCGCAGAGACGTGTCTATTTTGCAGCAGCAGCGTATGGCAGATGTTGGACGGTTTGTGGCTATGCG
>CERT01051405.1_pt1 | contig 13290 bp, 22 predicted proteins | sample 530691 | NCBI WGS metagenome assembly CERT01 (sample SAMEA2620861, study PRJEB7988) | marine metagenome | biome: marine biome (ENVO:00000447); feature: surface water layer (ENVO:00002042); material: "saline water (ENVO:00002010), including plankton (ENVO:xxxxxxxx)" | depth 5 m
CAGCACACCGAACCAACCGACATACAGACGGTTGTTTGTAGAAGTTACCCACTCGCAGAACGATTCCCAAGTGGAAACGCCACCGCGTTGAGTAAGAGTTGAACTAGACATTTGAAAAAGGGTTATGTAATAGTGCGGGGAACACCGAATAAAATATTCCTGACCTACCCTCCAGGTCAGGTATTAGAGACGTGATTTATACTCCCTAGAGGTCTCGGTTTGAGGGGAGTCCTTCGCGTTACATTCTGTAACTGACGAGATATTTATCTTAACAGTTCCGAGAATGGTTGTCAATACTACAAATTAGAGTATTTGTACTCATTCTGAAACCAGTCGGTCATCCTGAACGAAGTACACATAGTCTAACATACTGTTGCGGAGAGTGGAGAAAGCATCCTCTTTCGTGTGGACCAGTGCCTCTCCAGCAAGATTGAAACTGGTGTTCATAAGAATGGGACATCCAGTCTGAGCATAGAACTCTCTCAGAACGTCCGCCATATGCCCCTGTGAGACGGTCTGCATCCGACAAGTACCATCCACGTGGATTACACCAGGAACCTCTTCTAGCGCCTTCTGGCGTGCTCTGAACGAGACAGTCATATTAGGTGCCTGTTTCAGACCCAGAGTCTCGAAGTATTCATCGAAGTGTTCTTCCAAGATGATGCCAGCAAAAGGTCTGTACCACTCACGTTTCTTGATCAGGTTCAGTTTGTCTTTAGCATCCTTCGATCTAGCATCAAACAAGATAGAACGGTGACCCAGTGCACGTGGACCTGCTTCAGGTTGACCATCGTACAACGCAACTGATCTACCAGTCGCTAGCAACCCAGCAATATCCGATGCAGTAGCAGGTTTACCCGTAGTAACTTCAGGTTGTGGCTCCAGGTGGTGGTAAAAAGTATCAGTAAGGGGTCTTTGGGTGGCATCTTGCGAGTTTAATTTGTACACATACATTGCAGCACCCCTAGAGTTACCTGTGTCATCAGCATTAGGTTCAAAATAGAAGTTGACATCAGGGTTTTGTTCTAACAAGTATGCGTTAGCAACAACATTCAAACCATAACCACCTGTGATAATCACATCGGTGACACCAGTTTGTCGTACGTACTTTTGAACAAGAGAATTCAACGCTTGCTGTGTCTGACGCTGCAAATTATTTGCCCAGTCAGCATATGGTTTATGATTCTCTTTCGTAACCTTATCTAGAATCTTGGCATTCTGAGTGGCAGGTGCCACCATCCAAGACTCGTGTGTCAAATACTGATCGATAGGTGTACTACCGATGAATAAGGGTGGGTACTGTTTGTTAGGATCTCCATAGGCAGCAAGACCCATAGTCTTACCGTTCTCCATCGGTCCCTCTCCAATCATTGTGGTACCACTTTCATATACTTTAGTGATACCAAATCCACTCTTCAAAGAAACATCAGCACCAGGATATTTTCCTTGAATCTTCTTCATCAAATCGAAGTATCCTTTAGTAGAATTCTTCTCTGTCCGTGGATTGGTAGGATTGCGCATCCAGAATGCTTTATGCAGTTCTTTAAATGCTGCAGGTTGTCTCATCAAATATACAGATTCACATTCTCTTCCAATCCATTCTGACATTGGGTAACCATTGTGATCAATCTCAACTGGTTCATCATCAGGATCATAGATTTGTGATCCATCACGATCGATCACAAACACCAGGGCAGTGTCAAACTTGGTGTTGTTGTATGCGTGGAAAGCGTGTGATAGATGATGACACGGAGTAAAGTCAATGAAATTATCAATCGGAATTCCACTCTTCTTGCATACGAAGCATCGAAATACATCGGTGCAGGCAGGGTGAGCAGTGGGGGATTGCATCACAGCATAATCAATCGGACCCTCTGCTGCTTCAATTGCCCGTTCGACTGCCATAAAGGGTTGCTTATCTCTCTTCTCTCGCGTATACCTTTCTTCTTTGGCAAAGTATTCCAACTCACCATCGTTGATGATACACACACTGGAGTCGTGGGCGACACTGAATCCTAAAATTCTCATAAAAAGGGGGAGCGTGTGCTCCCCATAGTATATTCGATAAAATTATTTAGGTCAAGTCACCAGATGCCTGGGATGAGTTGTCCAGTTGTAGCGTAACTGCCGATGGCAGCGATGACTCCGAGCATTGCTGCCCAACCATTAATGCGTTCTGCTTTTTCAGACATTGTTTTATTGTGTAGGATGATCAGATGCCGAAGGCACCAAAGAAAAAGAGACTACCAGTAGTAGCGTAAGAGATAACTGCTGCAACAAAACCAAGCATCGCAGTACGACCGTTCAGTTTTTCAGCACGCTCTGCATAGGTCTCATAACCATAACGTTCTGCTTCAGTACGATCCACATACATCTGTGGTTCCTTTGCAAACATATTCTGTTGTCCGAACTCGTTCGTTGTAACAGTCATAGAAGTTTTATTAACTTGTGTAACATTATATAGCAAAAAGAAGGGGGGCGTCAAGCCCCCCATCGTTAGGATTCCTTAACAATTCAGATTAGTAATCCAAATCATTGACAATACTCTGACAAGTTTCTACGTTATCTCTGCAGAATTGTCGGACATAACCGTGGACATCAACCTCATACGTGTGATGAGCTTTAGTGTGAATGAATTCAATAAAACCTAGTGTCCCTACAATTGATAGGTTCAGTAGGGTGAGAGGGTGCCAGAGATAGCGCATCAAAAAAGGGGTCCGAAGACCCCTGTATTATAGCACGTTGTCAAGTGGATCAGAAGGAATACTTCAGACCCAACTTACCGCCCAGACCGAAATCATCTTCGTCTTCAGCAGTCAGGAAGGAGACTTCTCCATAGACTCCAAGCGCCTCGGTGACAGGCACTCCCAGACCTGCTTTACCAGAGAACTGGGTGTCAGTCTCTTCACCATCAACAGCGACGATCGCAGGACCCGCTTGCACATAGTAGGAAGCAGCGCCCACTTCGCCTTCGTAACCCACGTGGATGTCAGTCGTCGTAGCGGTGTAATCATCGCCAACCCAACCAGCGTTTGCTTCCACGTTCACGAAGGGACCCGCAAAGGCAGCGGGGGCAGCCATAGTTGCGACTGCAGCAGCAGCGAATGCAGATTTGATCATTTGTTTAATACCTCTTAAGTGTGTAGTTTAGTTACTGTATTGTAACAGTTGGTTATTTATGTAACCAACTTTTCAAAAATGTACGGATCTCTACCCCCGAAGGCGCGAGACCCATCTTCTTTGAGACCGATATCGTAACATACGATACCATTTTCAGTCAAGTTGAAGAAGGATTCGACTTTGAATCCCCTGGCGGTGCAGCAAGCGCCGCCTTCTCCAACCCATTTCGTACCTGAGTACCTGCATATCATATCACAGTTTTCGTTTCTCGTCCAATCCTTTAAGAAATTCTGGACTATGACTGTGTTCTCATCGATTGTATGCAGGCGATGCCAGCGCTCTCTATAGGGTTCTTCAGGTCTATGTACGTACCATTGCAGTACGTGGATGTCCCCATTACCAACGTCCTCGTATTTCAGACGAACGTGAGAGAATTTTGTAGGGTCACGGTGTGCTTGTTCCCAGTTGTCATATTCACCAAGAAGCCAGTCTCTCACAGGTTTATGTTGAAACTCACAATAATCTTATCGTGGTCAGATTCGTTACGTGTTGTCTCGTGCTCTAACCATCCTGGGAACAATAGTAGTGTACCCTCTTGCGGTTGAATGTCAATGGACCCCGCTGTTTGGAATATCAAATCATCGTGATAAAGATGATTAATCAATGGACCCAGAGGATTGAAGAATGTAATCTCTCCCGCACCTTCTGGTTGCCTAAGATAGTACGCACCACTAATCATAGAATTAGAGTGCGAGTGTCTGGGAATGTACGATCCCTTATCATACGTAGTCCACCACGCTTGCTGAACATTAAAGTTCACCTGAGAACTGAACTGTCTATACGTTTGATAGATCGATCCCATAATGTGTTTCATCAGAGGATAGTATCTCTCTTCTTGAAACAAATTAAAATCATAATAACAAGTGACACCGTGCTCACCTTTATTAAAGGTCTCAGTCTTGCCACCATATGTTAAAGATTCTCTATCCTTGTATATGGTGTCTATTACTTCAGTAAAAGACGGAGGTGATGTTGGAACCTCAAGGATAGAAAAGACATCTCTACTATGTTTCTTCATTATCTACAGGTCTTAGGTCCAACCCTTCAGTCATTGTGCTACCAATTACAAAATATTCTCTTATAGATTCAAACGGAAGGAAGTAAAACTCTCCTTCCGTTTTACCTTGATTCATCATTTTTACTAGGCGATGCTTACCATCGAGTAGTCTATACTCTTTCCCGTGAGGGTTGGATGCATTGGTAATGATGCCAGGATATTTTGTATTACAAGAGCGATACTTTTTACCAGCACAACATATACAATTATATCCTCTTTGACTAGGATGTAAATCCATACCCCTATAAGCAATCACATCAAAGGGAAGTGTTACTATATTTTCGGGAACTAAGAGATGGGCAATGCTGACAATAGGCAGCACTACGTTTCCAGTTAAGTTAGGAAATTCTTTGGTGAATCTCCAGTCTCCCCATACGAGGTCATTTCCTCCAATAGTAACTTTGAACTTTGGAGAAGTTGCCCAGTGATCTTGCTGCTTTAACTGTATTAGTTTAGCGTCGGCAGGATTCACAGTGTGATGGTATCTGTACCCGAACCACCAGTGATAACATTATCACCAAAAGTAATCACATCATCGCCCCCAAGATTAAATTCAAAGGGAACTTCTTGTGCAGCATAGACGGGAGTGTTATAGAACTCACTACCAATGGCAGAGAATTCAACCTTAGGTTCTTCCTCTACGTGCTTGTGATTGTCAGCAATGTGACGAAGACCCAGATAATGACGCCACAGTTCAGCGAGCGTATTGGTTTCTTCGTTAGTATTCAGTCCGTGAATGACTGCCTCTTTAGCAGCATTGACGGCAGATTTGTATTTGGTGCAACTCATTTTAGTTAAAAACTCCACTTTCAATAAGGTCTGCTTCTACCGAGTCAAGGATTACATTGTAATCATCCTCTGGATCATCGTAAAGTTGGACGCCACGATCTTCATAGTAACGGATAAGTTTTTGGTAGAGACGAGGATACTCCTCATCCAACGTAACGTCACCAGAAACAGCAGCGGTCAACTTACTAATGTCAGATTTGAACTTAGTAGTAAAAGAGGACTTACGGACGGACATCGTTTTGAAATTTACAAGTGCATTATAGGGTTAATTACCCGCTAAGTCAAGCGGGTACTATAATTTAGCAACCATCGTCGTGATTACTGTAAGTATTATACCACGTTTCATCGTCGGATATCCCTACAGATTCGGTTGCTTCTGCAAGATCTGCAGCAGGAACAGCAACAACTGCTCGCCCATCAGGACGACGAATCATAAATGATTCGCCCTGTTCAATCCTTTCAATATAGTCATCAAAGTTTTTTTGAAACTCTGATTCAGTTACTTCAATCATTTGAAACCTTTACTCTTCTTACTCTTGTCTAGTACATTAACGTGTGACAGGGTTTTGAGTTGTGCCCATTGAAACCAATGAGCACGCATCATTTCATAATCATCGAAGGTTACTGCTTTACCGTTCTTCAATACGATTTTGTAATCGTGCCTGTCATAACTTTTAGGACAGGTCTCGGTAAAACTACTTACTGTAGGTGTCATACCCTAGGGAATCGTCGATGGTTTTCTGGACTGCAGACCAGTCTTTGTCGAACTGCGCTAGACCAGCGTCAGTCAAGACGTGATTATACATCTTTTCAAAGATCTTCGGAGGCATTGTTACGATATGTGCACCGTTATAGAAGGACCGCGTGACCTTATACACATCCCGAATAGATGCTGAAAGGATCTGAGTCTTCACACCCTGTGCACAATACACACCAGAGATAGAACGAATGACTTCCACACCAGCAACACTGTTGTCATCACACCTACCCACAAAAGGAGAGACATAAGTAGCACCTGCTTTGGCGGCAAGGATTGCTTGAGCAGCAGAGAAGATAAGAGTTACATTAGTTCTAATGCCAATCTCACTCAGTCTCCGACAAACATTCAACCCTTCAGGAGTGCAAGGAAGTTTTACTGTACACACTTCCTTAAACTCAGCGTGCAATAGCATTGCTTCGTGGTACATCTGTTCTTCATCACCAACAACTTCCATAGAAATGTCAGTGATACCGATGTCTGCCAGTTCGCGATAGACATCATAAGGATGACGACCACTCTTATAGATCAGCGTAGGATTGGTTGTTACACCGTCAATTAATCCAGTCGCAAAGTGTTTTTTAATAACTTCCGTGTCAGCTGTGTCTAGAAAGATTTTCATTGAATTCATCTTGATGGTTCCAAGTATACCATAAATTACCTGATACGTAACCCTCGGGATCCCTTGCAGTGCAAAGGACATCAAAGGCAGCACTCACTCTAATTCCTTCAGACTTATATGCCCGAACAGCGTGAGATATGTTAGGAGGAAACAACGTAAACTGCCCATAATAATTGGGAATGTCTACTTTATCACCGCCCAAAATGTATGTAGTGGAGGTCTCTGCATCACCACCCAAAAATACATTTCCACTGACACTTTGCGGCAAGTCTGTGTAAGTATCGGGGACTCCGAAGTGTCGATGGGGAAATATTTTCTGGTCCATCCTGAGGATATTACCCCAGGATTTCATCTTGCATTCTTCTCCTTCATTCAGTCCAAGAAAATCTCCCACCATACTTTTCATATGGGGAAGACCAAATCGATACCATTCTTCTACATCACGAAACAGATTATAGCGCTCAATCTTACCAGTGATCTGAGTTGCAGGATATCCGAATGCCATATTTCCAGGCAGACTGAGGATCGTTTGTTCAGACTCAATCAAAGATTCTCTAAGGATGTCAGCGACTTCCCTAGAAACATAATACTGTTTGATGCCGTATTGTGTAAGAATGCTATCGAGTTTCAAAGTTCAGTTTCCTAATCTTGCGTTGGCGTCTGTTCTCTTGGAACTGACGATCTTCATTTGATAGTACACCTTTAGTTTGTTCTATCTTATCTTGGGAAACAATCACAACCATTGATAAATCTTCTGCTGTGATTGTAGATCCAGAGATGGTTGCTTTGTTGGGGCAACCACAAGTCTTAGTTTCGATTGTGTAACTAGTTAGTTCAGTATTGCAACATTTGCATCTAATTGTGATCATTTTTCCATAGGAATGAGAAGGGACATTTAGACTCTTCCTCAACATCGTCCTTGATAAAGGACCAGGACTTTTTGGGTAACCAATTTTTAATGCCTTGGTTAGTCTTAAATCTTCTAGAGACTTCAGGTGGGATATCGATATCAGGATTACGTTTTAAAGTGTAAGTGTTATCTTTCGATCCACGGAATCTAACACAGTAGAGAGGTGTACCGCGTGGGATATCAACTTCGGTTGCGTGGCATCTGTATGCTCCATTAATAGAACGATACCACCTACCTAGTGGGAACTCTGCTGCAATCAATTCCATTCCTGTTTTGTGGTGGAGATCAGGAAAAGGAACCATCTCTACCCACAAATTTTTATTAGGTTTTTCTGGCCAGAACATCATACTCTGTGCCCATTGAATAACGAGGTATTCTTTGTAACTAATGGGAGCAGTTTTAGTCAAACCACTATCATAAGATCCAATCTTTCCCTCTTGAACATAGATGTAATCTGCTGCTCTATTGCGAGGGAAACTAGATTCATACACAAGTCCATCAGACTTCTGCCACTTAAATGAAATGTCCAGTTGATTGAAAACTACAAAAGTATTACCCCAGTATTGCTTCCAAGCAGGACATTTAAAATAACTATGATCCTGATTCTGTTCTCTAGTGTACTCTAGATATGTAACAGGAGGTATATAGTACTCTGGTATGAATAAAGGGTGTCTGGTATCAGTCTGCTCAAGACTATTAGTTGCCTTGATAGTCTGGTAGTTTGGGTTGTAGATAATAGTAGTCATCGCTTCCAGAGAAATTCAACAGGACATTTCTTCTCTTCGTCTTTCTTGATTAGATTCCAAGACACACCTTTAACCCACTGCTTCAGGGACTGGTGTTGATTGAGACGAATCTTATGTTCACGTGGTGGTTCTGCTTCGTGATACTTGCGCAGATCATATGCATTGTTCTTACCACCACGGAAGCGCATCACGTACAAAGGATCGCCTCTCTTGATTCTAAACTTGCTGCTGTGTGCCTTGAATGCGGCGTTAGTAGCACGTGCCCAGCGACTGAAGGGGTACTCTACGCTAATGAACTCCAGACCCGTCTTGTGGAACATTCCAGGGTAGGCACAGAGCTCAACCCAAACGTTGCGTTGCTTATCTGGCAACCAGAGGTACAGCAACTGGGGTAGTTGAAACACAAGGTTGCCAGTATACTTCAGACCAATCTGTTCTGAACTCCAGTTGATACCATCACCACGAATCTTACCTTCGTTGATCATCATATAGTCTTGGAACCTAGAAGGTCTAAAACTAGAACTAGTGATGCAACCTGTTGCCTTATCATACTCAACCTCATAATCCAACTGGTTGAATACTACCCAACTATTTGCCCAGTAACTCTTCCAAGCAGGACACTCCCAATAACTGTGACCTTTATGCGACTCTTCTTCATACTCCAGTACACGCTTAGGAGGAATGAAAGCGTGCTCACTATGAATAGGATGGTCCCAGATACTAGTATTACTATTGGGAGGTTGCTCTACAAACCCAGAAGGAAGGTGGTAGATAGGGGAATAAAAAATCTTAGTTGCCATTACGAACGAGCGGAACCAAATTGTCTAACATCAATATCACCAGTGCACTTCTCATATTTCAGTGCATAGGTATATCTAATTTGATCTGTAAATGCTGTAGCAGTATGCCAGATCGTACCATCAAAACAGATTGCTCTGTTAGGCATAGGGAAATGTCCAATGGTGTGATCTGTTTTCCAGAAATGGGTGAACCCACCATCGTTTCTATCCCAATCCAAATGAGGATAGTATAAAACTGTATACGATTCTAACCCCTCAATGGGGTGTGCGTCAATATGCCAGCGAGGACATTCGTGTGGCCAGAACACATTGACATACATTCTTACCAGATCAAACCCAGGATCATTCAGTTGATCAAATCGATCTCTAGCAACCTTATCGAAGTATTGAAAGATCTGATCTTCCTTTTTAATATGGATCGATGACCCTGCTGGTTTCTCAGGCAGATCATCATACTCTCCCCAGCGTGCAGGTGCATTCTTTACAAACCCAAACGCTTTAAGATGTTTATCCCTAGGTAGGAAATTATCAACAACTTCTAAATTCATTCCAACTCAAGTAAGATTTCATATAGATGCATAACATTTCGGAAGACAATATCCTCCTCGTCTGTATGTTGCTCCAGACCATTTATATAGTCTAACCAACGAAGAGATGTTTTAAGTGGTTCGTCATATGCCAGACCACCTAGAATACCAAAAGGTCTAGCATTTTCCTGAGAGTATTCCCAAACTATTTCTTCTGCTTGCTCTCCAATGTTTTTAATTACTGTCTCTCTACTGAGATTTAGTTTACCCTTGAGTGAGAAGAACTCAGTACCGTAAATAGCGTGAAACAGACCAGCAACTTGTTCGTGCTCTGGTCTGTTATGTTTAGCGAGAAGTTGTTGGACACCTACAAGGTGATCGTAAAGTGTCCTGGTGTCGTGAGGAATCTGTTTAGTTCCTATCTTATCTAGAAAATCGTAGTACTTTTGCATAACGGGTGTGGTTGGGGTCGAACCAACGACCGACGGTTTAGAAGACCGTTGCTCTATCCACTGAGCTACACACCCAGAGGTCAAAGAACTGGCATAGTCATAATAGACAGGTTAGGTGCCTCATCATCGAAGTCCAACCATTCACCAAACTCTTCCATCACGGCGATACAGGAGGCAGCATCATTGTTCTCTGTGTGCCAATGCAGCAGATCGATCACATACTCATTGATCTCCTGAATCATTTCTGCTTCCATAGTCTTTGCGGTAGTACCTGCCGAGGATATTGCTATTATAGTACGCAGGCACACCGTCTGTCAAGGATTCTTCCAAGACATTGTTGAGGAATAACTGTCGGGTCTCTTCATAGTTAACCCTCCCTTTGGTAGGGTGGACGGAGAGTATTTCACGCCTGAATAGGGTATCACATCTAGCCGCACGACGCTCTTCATTAAGTTCGTCAGAACTTCCGTAGTATTTTTTCCAGTTGCTTTCACTTTTAACTCGCCTACCTCCACCTCTAGGTTTTCGTAGTTGCCAAAAGTATTTTCTACCGATGTACTGCCGCCCATTGAGGAGATTTGTAATGCGATAGACGAAACCGAAACTACCGTTAATGTCCTCAGATAGAAAAGGGTGTTCGTTAAAAATCCAGGGGTTTTCATAGTCAACCACTTAGACATAATTAAAATTCTTCCTTATTTAGATTAGAAATGTGAATGGTCTCTTGAGTACTTAAACTTCATTGCTGCAAGGAACCAAGCGTCGGTGAGACTCTTGGGACCCTGCATCAATACTTCCAATTGTCGTTTTCGCAATGAAGGATCTGCCAACGCTCGCCTCTTCCACTCAGGCAGCTGCGGTTCTGGTTTGATCTCTTCAAAGCGATTAGTCATAATTGGAATCCTTTAAATGTGTCCTTTTCTACGTCTTGTTTAATACCACCCACCAGATATGATTCCACTTCAGTTTCTTGAGGTGCAACCTGCATACCTTTAGATGCAATCCAGTGCTGGGTCCAAGGAAGAGGATTATTTTTGAGTGGTTGATCGTAGATAGGATTGAGACCAATCGCTTTCATACGCTTGTTTGCAATCCACTCAACGTATTGTGCGAGAAGACGATCGTTAAGACCGAGGATAGATCCGTCCTTAAACAGATACTTCGCCCATTCTTTTTCTTCTTCTACACACTGTTTGAACATCTGATAGACGTTCTCTTCTTCTTCCTGTGCTATCTCTTGAATCTCCTCGTCGTCTCCCTGCTGCCACTTCTTGATAATGTTCTGAGTGAGGACAAGATGCTGATTTTCGTCTCTGGCGATGAGAGAGATAATTTTAGCGGATCCTTCCATAAGCTTGAGTTCAGCAAATGCGAAAGAGCACGCGAACGATACATAAAATCTAATCCCTTCCAGGATGTTGACATTAACAATAGCCCGATAGAGTTTACGTTTTACATCGCGGAGGGTCCACTGCGAGGTAGGAGAGTCTCGCCAGTCTTCCTTCCACAGATTACCGTTGCCATATTCTTGAGCAACGGTGATGAAGTCATCATAAGCCTTCGTGACCGATTTTGCACGGTCTAGAATCTTAGGATTATCTGTAATATGATCCAGGACTTCAGCAGGATCAGCATATACATTCTTAATGATGTGAGTATAGGAGCGACTATGGATGTTTTCCATAAACTCCCACACACTCATTGCAGACTCAAGTTCAGGAAGTGAGCAGTATGGACCAAAAGCCATCCCAGGACCCCTGCCTTGTACAGAATCCAAGAGGATCTGGTACTTAAGATTGGAGGTAAAGATGTGCTTTTGTACATCATTGAGTGTCTGATAATCAGACCTGTCTTTTTGGAGAGAAACTTCCTCAGGTCTCCAGAAATAGGAGAGTTGTTGCTGAGTAAGTTTTTCAAAGACGGGATACTTTTGTTTGTCGTAACGTTGGACCCCAAGAGGGGGTCCAAAGAACATCTTTTGTTTTGTATGATCAACTCTATTTGAATTAAAAACCGTCATTCCTTCAACTTCAGATCGTGCAACTGTCACAGGGTTCGTCTCCTTCGGTAGCGTAGATTTGTTCTAACAGATCAACATCTCGTTTCACCTCTTCGACATCATCATCACTCTTATTGTCATAAGTGTTTTGATAATATGATGTCTTCCAACCATACTTATAGGTCTTCAGTAAGTCTTGCGCCATCACTGACACAGGAACTTCATTGTTGGGGTAATTGAGAGGATTGTATGACCAATTACCACTGATCGCCTGGTCGAAGAACTTCTGTAAAATAGCCACGACCTTAATGTAACCATCATTATCAGGCATATCCCAGAGCAGCGTGTAATCTCCCTTATGTTTTTGATATTGAGGGACAATCTGCTTGAGAACACCCTTCTTACTCTTCTTAATTGACAGGAAGTCACGAGGAGGTTCAATACCATTCGTAGTTCCACATACAATACTAGAAGATTCGGAAGGCATTTGTGCAGTCAAGGTAGAATTACGGAGTCCGTAGTTCCAAATCTCTTCCGCCAACTCTTCCCAAGGCATTGTGTACTCGAACTTCTGGTTCTTATCATCAACACAGAACTCATCAATGTCTGTCTTGTAATGATCAATAGGCATTTGCTTCGATGCATACTTAAGATGATCGAATGCAACGCAAGCACCATACTCTTTAGCAAGTTGGTTAGAAGATTTCAGCAAATAGAACTGGAACTTCTCTGCCAATAGGTGTACTGCCTTGTGTGCCTGCCAACTATCGTATTTGAATCCGAGTTTGGCAAGGTAATGTGCCAGTCCGATGAATCCAATGCCGAGTGAACGACGGGATCGGGTGGCATTTGCTGCTGCGGGAACAGGATATTCTTGATAATCAATCAGAATATCCAGAGCACGTACAGAAAGATCACAGAGTTTTTCTAGATGATCCCAAGACTTCAGTTTACTGAGGTTGACAGCAGAGAGAATGCAGAGTGCAATCTCACCACTACCATCAATATGCTGAAGAGGATCTGTCGGGAGTGTAATCTCCTGACACAGGTTAGACATTTTAATCGGCACGTGGAACGAACTGTGATCGTTACAGTGATCGATATTCATAATATAGATACGACCAGTCTCTGCTCTCTCCTTCAGGAGATCAAGGATCAGGTCTTGTGCCTTAACAACTTTCTTATCGAGGTCAGGATTCTTCTCTGCCTCTAGATACAAGTTGTCAAAGGAAGGTCCACCAAACTCTTCATACAGTTCGGGCACTTCGTGTGGCGAGAAGAGCGTAATATCTTCGTCATTAATAAAACGCTCATAAAAGATCTTACTTAACTGAATGGAGTAGTCAAGTTTTCTGACTCGGTTGTCCTCTGTTCCTTTGTTGTTTTTGAGGACGAGGATGTCTTCGATCTCTTTGTGCCAGATAGGAAAGTGAACTGTAGCAGAACCACCT
>CERT01158598.1_pt1 | contig 13133 bp, 6 predicted proteins | sample 530691 | NCBI WGS metagenome assembly CERT01 (sample SAMEA2620861, study PRJEB7988) | marine metagenome | biome: marine biome (ENVO:00000447); feature: surface water layer (ENVO:00002042); material: "saline water (ENVO:00002010), including plankton (ENVO:xxxxxxxx)" | depth 5 m
AAGCAGAGGACTTTTTAAGCTGATAGGTGTAATTTACACTATATGCCGACAAGTTTAAATGCTTCCTTAAATGTAAGCCTTAATCCTGCTAGCTTAAATGCTTCTACGAAGCAAATTCAACAGGCTTTAGGTAGGATTACAGGTCAAGCTTCAGAGTTTCAAAAATCTCTGGATGCTTCTACTGCGCGTGTCTTTGCGTTTGGAGCGACTACTGTAGTTATTAATGGAGTAACTCAATCATTTAAAAAACTTGTTTCTACAACTGTCGAGGTTCAAAAAAGGTTGGCTGAAATCAATTCAATATTTCAGGCTACAGATGTCACTTTCAATAGGTTTAGAAATTCTATTTTTAAAGTAGCAAAAGAGACGGGTCAGTCTTTTGATGTCGTAGCGGAGGGCGCTGCTGAATTGGCTAGGCAGGGTTTAAGCGCAGAAGAAACTGCTGCTAGACTTAAGTCGGCTCTTATACTTACAAGAATCTCTGGGATGGATGCAGAGAAATCTGTAAAAGCCCTTACTGCCGCTATTAACGGTTTTACTTCTGCTGGTCTTAGCCACACTCAAATTGTTAACAAGATGGTTGCCGTCGATACAGCTTTCGCTGTGTCAACAGATGATTTGGCAGCGGCTTTCCAAAGGGCAGGTTCGACCGCAGAGGATGCTGGAGTCAGCTTTAATGAATTATTGGGATTGATAACAGCCGTAGAACAAAGAACGTCAAGGGGTGGTGCTGTTATAGGTAACGCATTTAAATCAATTTTTACAAGACTTCAAAGAGGGACAACTATTGAAGAACTTAAAGCATTAGGTGTCCAAATTGATGCCACAATGAGTGGTGTCCAAAAACTAAACGCGCTATCCAAGGCTATAGAGGGAATATCTGATCCGACTGTTGTTTCTCAAATTAAAGAATTAGCGGGTGGAGTTTTCCAAATAAACGTAGTTAGTGCTGCGTTAAAAGATTTAGGTTCAAATACTTCTATTTTCCAACAAGCTGCAACTACTGCTGCAAGTGCGACAAACGAAGCTTTCCAGAAAAACGCCGCTCTAAATGAAACTATAGCATCACAAATTAATGCCTTAGTTCAAGGTTTAACAAGTTTAGCAGAAAGAGTAGGTTCTATTACTCTGGGACCATTGTTAGAGGGGTTGATAGGTATCACCACAAAAGTAACGACATTTTTAGATAACGCCCTTGACCCAGAAAAAGGCAATGTTTTTGTAAAAGGTTTATTTAAAACAATAGGTTCGTTTTTAAGTGGGCCAGCAGTTGTTATATTTACAGCCGCATTTGTTAAGATTTTTAAGTTAGTCGCTAAGTTTGCCGCTGAAGGAATGAAGGCTTTGTTCACAATGGGAACTCAGGCCGAAAGAATAAAGCAGATTGAAGTTGGCATAGTGGGTCTTCTTCAGAAAGATCAAAATTTAAGAAATATAATAGCAAGCACTACGGCTACTCAGAGCCAAAAAGAACAAGCTATTATATCTGCCATTCAGAGAGAAAATGCTCTTTTACAACAGCAAGCTCAACTAAGAAGGCAATTGGCAGTTACTGCCGCATCTGCGGGAGTTGGAGGATTTAGCCAAGATTCTGGTAGATTTCTTGGGAGAAGGGGAAGAGGGAACTTTGCTACAGGCTTCATGGAAGAAGAGGCGATGGCTAGGGCGTTAGGTGCTCCTGCTGGGGTTCAAGCTCATTTTGGTAAAGGGAGAATAGGAGGTCAAAGATTCGTGATGAACAATCATGAAGTTGAGATTCCTAATTTTGCTGGAGGGAACTCTGCGGTTATTCCAATGTATGCTGGTGGCAACATGCCTAGATATGCTAGTGCTCATGTAGAGGGGGCAGCTTTTCGTAGGTTGGATAGGTCGGCATTTACTAAGCAGTTCGGCGCTCTTGCTTATAATAGGAGGGCTAGAGCAGAACAAACAGGGATGACCCTACAAGATAGGGATAGAAGACTAAAAGCTTTAAAGAAGCAAAGGAAGGGAGAGGGAATGGAGGACATTTTCCTTGTTCAACCTAGATCAACAAATGTTGGACCTGCTACCATGCTTGTTCCTCAAATTGGTTTAAGTGATGGCATACCAAAGGGAGCGTTTGGAAGAACTAAAGTTAAAGGAAAAACAGTAGGTTATGAATACAACCAAGGGTTGCCCGTGGAGGGGCCAAAAGTCCCAAAAGCGGTTGATCAAGCTGCTGACCCTCAAGACGAAAAACTAGAAAAAAATATAACAAGAAGCGTAACAACAGAAGCGGCTAAGTTTGCTGGTCTTCTTAAACCCGTCTTAGGAAAACCTTCTGCAAAGGTTATAGAAAAAGGAATGAGAGCGCAAGGTGGTGGAGCAGGGGCGCTTGCGGCTATAGTGGGAGCAGCTTTTGAAGCTTCCGTTAATGCGGCTTTGGATATTAGCCCCGCAAGGAGTAAAGAGGGCGGTGATTTTGATGTTAAGGGTGTTTCTGGCAGAAAGAGAACAGCGATAGACACTCTTTTTGGTATAAAGGCTACAAAAGCATCAATGGCTACATATGATTACAAACAAAGTCATTTAGGGGGTGCTGAAGCTAGTTTTGCTAAAAAATTAATAAACCAAGGGGCGTATACAATGGGCAAACGCCCTAAAGGTAGAAGAAAGAAGAGTTTTGCTGGAGGTTATATGCCTAAGTTTGCCAAGGGCGCTGGAGGCGCAGGAGGTGCTATGGAAGGCGGCGGCTTTGGCATAATGATGGCTTTTGGTGCGCTGCAAATGGCCCTAAGCACATTTACATCAAGTGTTGATCAAGCTGGAAGTGCTTCAGCGGCTAATGCTGAAGCTAAAATACAGGAAATAATAGCTAGTGATAAAAGTTTTGCACAAAAAGATGCAGAGATATCGGCCTTACATGCTGCTGTTGCGGCACAAGAAGCTGCTGGCTCTGGTTTAGAAGGTGTCGCAGAGGCTGCTAATAAAGCAATGACTGCTTTAATGGCAATGTCAGCATTAAACATGATAACTGGAGGAATAGGTGGCAGGTTGCTTGGAGGGGCGGCGAGGGGTGTTGGTGGCGCTATTGCTGGTGGCGCTAGGGCTGGTGGTAGAAAAATAGCAGGATCTACTGTTGGCAAAAAGGTTTCTAGCAAGATTCAGGCTCGGCATGCCCGCCTTGATCCATTAAGGGGTCACAAGAATATAGATGCCCTTAAGCGGAGTGAGATAAAGAAGGGTATGGATGCTGGAATGTCGGGGAAACGCGCCCGAAGGAGGGCAGACCAGATCGCTAAATCGGCTGATGCAAAGATGATAAAAAATCAGGGCGCAGCCAGCAGAATGGGTAAAATAGGCAAATTTGCGGGTAGAGCAGGAGGAGTTGCTGGAGTTGCTTTAGGAGGTTTTGAGATTGCGAGTATTTTAGGGGACGAGACATTATCAAAAAGGCAGAAAACAACTGGAGTTAGTGGCGTAGTTGGAGGTGTTGCTGGGGGCTTAGGAGGAATGAAGCTTGGAGCAATGAGTGGAGCGGCAATAGGAGGTTTAGTAGGTGGACCCGCTGCCCCTGTGACAGCCGCTGTAGGTGGAGTAATTGGAGGTCTAGTTGGAGGTATAGCTGGCTACTTCGGAGGCAGAAAGGGAGCAGAAGAAATAGCTGAATTTGCTCAGGGCGAAGCCCCTACTCCAGAAGAGGTTATAAGATCTCAAAAAGCAGAATTTAGAAACAGAAAACTTGGATTTGGCGGCGAGGGTGGTCAAGAAAAATTCGCCAGTAGGGTTCAGAAAAACTTATCAGAAATGGCCAGTCAAGGACTGGATACTACTGCCATAATGACTGAGTATTCAGCATCTATGGAGGCTCTTACAAAGATAAATCAAGACGAAGAATCAACTGCCGCTGAAAGAGCAGATGCTATGGATAGATTTATAGCAGCCTCGAAAAAAGCAGCGGGGATGACTTTTGACCATATTGAGGATCAAGAAGCTCATGAAGCAGAATTAAAATCTGCAAGGAAAGAACTAGCGTCAGCAACAAATGCTTATGCAAAAGCACTGAGACAATTACCATCATTTGATTTACAGGTTGTTCGTCAAATGAGAAAAGCAGGAAACATGGGGCCAGATTTAAAGACTCAATCAGAAAGAGCTAACTTACAGGCAGGGATGGTGACGAGTAAGTTTAATAAATTTGGTGGTGCAGCAAGATTAGCTTCTGAGCAAAATGCAATGATGGCTGAAGTTAACTTTTTAAGACAACAGTCATCAGCAGCGAAGCATCAACAACAGATGCAAAAGCAAGGTTTAGTAGAAGGAGATCCAGAAGAACTAAAAAGGAATGTAGAAGAATCTGGCGCAGCATTTAAAGCCGCCGCTATGAAAGCGGGTCAAAGCTTCCTTAACAAAATGACCACTGTGGGTGATTTGATGAAAGATAACCAAAGGGAGATTGATGCAGAAAGAAAGAGGGTCGCTACAGCAGAAGCTAATAGAATTGACGATATTGTTAAGAGGGGCGGCAGAGATTATGATCGGATGTTTAGAGATGCTAAACAAGTTGGAGACTTAATAGTTAAAGGAGGAGGCAGGACAGAAGGCGAGACTAGAGATATGGGTAACTTGATTTCTTACTTTGATAAGCAGGGGACGAAAACAGAGACAGATACTGCTATACTGGCATATCTTAAGACTCAGGGAATGAAAGATAAAGAAGCTGTAAACGCGCTCGCAGCAGCAAGGGCGGCAATTGAGGATGCATATAGCACCGCTGAAACAAAGGAAGGGAAATCCTTCATGAAGACAATGCAGAAAGCGGATAGGGAGGGTAGTGGTGCTGTTATGAGCACTTCAACCAAACAATTAATAACTGCACAAAATAACTTACGGCAAGAATATAACAATACTAAGGAAATGTGGAAGAATTTCAGAGAAAACCCAGCGACAAAAGGATTCGCTAATGTGCTTGCAGGTTTAAAAGGAGAACTAGATGGTGCTGCTGGGACTCTAAAAGGCTTAAAAGATTTTGCTAACAAAAATATAGATATGTCAAAATCTGCTAATAAATTTATTAGTGAAGCGGAGGCATTCTTTGAGGAAAAAAGAGGAGAACTAAAAGCCTTAAAGGGACAAGTCACAGAACTATCAGGAAAGGTGGCATCAATAGAAGCGCAAGGAGGCAGCTAACCCATAATCAGAACAGTGGCATCACTTATAGTCAATAATGTTATAGAATCTTCTGTCCAAGTAAGTTATAGCTATTTGGACAGCGACGAATTATTTGGCTATGAAGTTATAGGCACATATCAAATTGATATTTCTGATATAAATTTTGAGCAAAATGATACTGTTTTGCAACAAGGTAGAGATGCTATTGAGAGTGCTTATGCTAGGCCCAACATAGTAGCCAGAATAGGGGCAGATGAATATTTAAAAGGCAGGATTCAATCTTTTGACTTCGCAGAAGGGTCTTTGGTTGGTTCTGAAACTGTCTCAATAGTTATCCAAGAATCAAGAAGACTTGATGATTATTCAACCGACAAGTTTGCTAGGTTAGCGCCTAATCCTCATTTAATTGAATCATTTGAAGAGAGTTATAACTTTTCAAGAAATGGTTCTGATTACAGTTCAGACAGAAAAGTATCATTGACTTATAAGCAAGATGCTGGAAGCCAATTCTTTGATGATGCTAGAACATTTTTAACTAATTTTTATTTCTTATGTAGACCATCTTTAGGTTATCAAGAAGATGGGATATCTGAAAACGCAAAAATAGATAAGGGGTTTCGGGGTGAAATTACAGAAGAATATGACCTTATAGGGTTGTCTGTATCTTTAACGGAAAAGTTAAATTCCTCATATGTAGATCAGGCTAAACATATTAGCAGGAGGGAAACACAGTCTATTTCAATAGGTGAAGATGGGTTTAAGGAAAAGGTTATAAGCATGGATTTAACTTCATTGAGAAGGGACTCTGAAAATGTTTTAAATTCAGCGATTATTGACCTAGTAGACGAGTTTAAGGCAAAAGAGCAAGGCGAATTTGGAACCCCTTTTTCAATAGAAAAAGGTCTAAAGCAAGATGGTCAAAGTGCTACCTTAACACTGAGTTATAGCACCGATCCCAAAAAATCTGGAGAGAATATTATTTCTTATTCGGGCAGTGAATCAAAAAATGGAAGATTCACAGAATATTCACTTTCAATAAGCTATAAAAGTGAGGGAAAGGATAATAGGCAAAAATTCACCAATACAAAAGCTTCTTGGGTTGCTAGTCAAACTTCAAATCCAATTAGAATACAAAGGCTTTTTCATCCCTTAGAGGATATTGTTGAAAAAAGCAGATCCACTAATTTTAGAAAGTCTGAAGGAGCGATAAGTGAAAATATAGTTTTTACGACCGATTTATCTTATAAAGACTCTCAGGATGGATTATTAAAATTTAAAAAAACATTAAAAAAGACTCATCAAATAGACAGAATTTACAAGTTTTTAGATTTAATGAGTTTAGAGGATCAAGTTGTTGCTAATGACAAAAAGACATTAGGTCAAGCAACAGTCACAGCGGAAGCTATAGCGAGTCAAAGCATGGGTATTTATCATGTAAAAAATGTTATAGAATCAGACGCTAAAACAACAGAAATGAATGAGTTGGTTGATGAGGATGTTATTCATATAATTGATGACACGGTGAATTTAAACTTAGGGCAAGGAAGTGCTAGTAGATCAATACAATATTTATTTTTCAAAGAATAATGGCTGAATCAATTACATACGGAACATACACGTTTCCTTATCCTACTCCTCTTGTAGCAGAGGGGGTTGAGCCAATTTATATTCAAGGGGAAGTTGACCACATAAAACATAATATTGAAATTGTTGGTAATTTAACAGGAGAAAATCTCAGTGGTTTGCATTTGCAAAAAATGAGGATGATAAGCGGGATGCTGTCTGAATTCCAAACTTTAACTATAACTAATAATGAAGCCAACAAGCAGTTCACTTCTGCCAAGCCAGAATCAATAAATTTTGATACTTCTGATCTTACAACAATATTACCTTATTCTGTTTCTTTTTCTTCTTATTCTGAAGAGACTTTTTCAGAATTTTTCGGAATTATTAATCCTAAAGATACTTGGATCTATTCTGAGCAAGACGGCAGAATTACCGAAGTAAGCCATTCTGTTTCTGCTCAAGGGGTAAAAGTGGATAGCGATCCCCCTCTTCTTAATGCTAGAAAGTTTGTCAGTGGCAGGGCTACTGGATGTAAGGACTTAAGCCTTTTTCAAACTGGAGCATCTGTTTCTGCATTCTTAATGTCTAGGACAGAGGATGTTAATAGAAGCTCTAACACTTACGGAATAAATGAAGTATATAAATACAACACAACAGACAATGATCTTGTTACTGGGATATCTAAAAGTGGAGTATTTACATCATCTTCTAAAATTAATTTTGATAAAGAAGGAGGGTTGAATGTTAGCTTGAGCGCATCAGTTCAGGGATCATTCAACACAGGAGATGGAGCAGATTTTGATGATTTTTCTGACAAAATGTTAAACACAGGGGTCATTGATTCCAATAAAGCAATTGAACTTGCCATGAATGCAGTGGCAAATTGCACATCTGAATATGAAAGTGGATTATATACCTTTATAGGCAAGGGGCCGTCTACAGTTAGCTACAATATAGATACTGGCCAAAATAAAATTGACTTTGCATACACTTTCACAGATCAGGAAAATCTTGACTACTCTGGTAATGTTTTGCACACAAGGTCAGCAACGGTTGCGGCAAGCAAAGATGACTCACTTGTGAAAGTGGGCATCGAAGGAGAGTTTCTTTATAAAGGACCAGACATAGCTTTTGTTAGTGGGGACGCTGCTACAGGGGAAAGATTTCAATTAGTAGAAAAATCTTATAGTGGATTGCTTAATAATTCTGGTTTTCTAAATTTAGCGGTAGAGGCACTTCAGGATTTTACTGGTGATGCTACTGGTTATCATATTAGCGGCAATTTTATTAATCCTGAACCTTTGTCGAAACAGATAACAAAAGACCCAGAGAAAAGTTCTATTACTTATAATCTAGAATTTGATAATAGACCTGATTTAGCCTCTGGGACACTTTCAGGATTACAAATAAATATTAGCGATAAAAGGCCAATCCAGTTGAGCGGGATTGTTCCGAGCTTGGGAGGTTTTGCCAAACAAAATTTAATAAACAGAAGGGCTGGAGAATATAGTGTTTCAGCATCGTGCGAAGCTGATACGGGAGATTTACAAAAATTAATTGAGGTGACCTCTGGGTATGTCACTGGAGTTTATCCAATATCTGAAAGTAGTAGTTTAGATGATGTAACTATTTCTTATAATATAGCAAGATTTTACTAAAATGAGCCAATCAGGATTAAGATATACTTTGAATGAGACCATTGGTAACAACAAGGGACTCTTGATTCATTATGAATTCTCTGGAATGAGTGGTAGGCATATCGGAAACATAGAAGAAGAAGGTGATGACGCTACTTTGAATTATGCTGTTTTCGAAAACGATGATCCGTCAATTGATACAGGTCTTTATAGCGGTATTGTGACGATGACATCTGACAGTGCCGACAATGCAAAACTATATTTAACGGGAACTATATTAGCTGATAATAATTTTAATTTAGAAAAGTCTAATATTAAAGTCACATCAAGTGGGGCTAGTCATTCAATTGATTTTTCGAATCTTTCTAGTTTGATTGATTTTCAGTTTGACGAGAAAGTTTCAGACTCTGTATTGTTTGGAGCTTTCGATAAAATATCCACAACAGTTGGAGGCGTAGAGATAACAGGTGCTAAGGGTTATAATTTTGGAGTTAATTCTAGAGGTAAACTTTTTTATCAAGGCTTTGATGGTAGAGGAGATTTCATATATACAGCTAATTCAATAGAATTATCAAAAAGAAATTTAGTTGGTTTTTCTATAGGTCAAAATGCTGTCTCAATATCTAGGTTTGATTATACAAACAATAATATTGAAACTGAGGATTTTTTCATACAAACAAACTACATTTCAAAAAATTCAGAAAATTTTTATTTAGGAGGGTCTCCCCAATATTACAAGCCAGAAGAGCCATCTGGAGAATATAGAAACGCAACTGGGATAAGATTAAATTCTTTCGTTCTCTATTCTGGATATATGCCACCCAGTGTAGGACTAAATTTGGGTAGTGGTTTATTGGGGACTTATTTCAAGGATGATGGAACAACAACATTTAAAAAGATAGTAACTGGATATAATCAGACAACTACATACATGACTGGTATAACTGGTTATGAATACGATAGCACTGGAACTTTTAATGTTTCCACTGGAACAGATATGTATACTGGACAACTGGTTGCTGATGGAAACTTAACCAAAGAAGAGGGTGAGTTATATTTTCAGTATCAGACATATTCGTTGAGTGGAATTACAACCTTTAACAAGGAACAGATTGGCTTTCTTCATCCTGATTCTGGTTATCAATATATGCCTACTGGAGAAGGGGCTTTTGCAACTTTGGGATTGAGAGAGGTTGAAGGAAATGTTGCAAAATTCATAGAGAGAAGCGGTTTTTCTGGAGCGGCTACCGTGGGAGTTACGCTTAAGGGTGTTAATAGTTTAACAGGCACATTATCTGATGTAAGCGGAGTTGTTCAACAGCCTCTATTTCAAACTGTCGTAGATAGGCCAGCCGTCCCAAGCTCTGGGATTGATATGTCGCTGCCGTCTGACTTGCTTAAGAAAAATTATATATACTATATGGGGGTAAGAAAATGATTTACGATTTTGTATTAAGCACAGGTCACTTTTCAGTTTCTGGATGTTCTTCGGAGAAGCTTGGAACTGATACTTTTAAATTATTTAATAATGAGGCTGTTGGGTCTTTTTCGAGGTTTTATTATGATAGGTCGATTAGCACTGGACAGAAAGAATTGGATTTATCTTTAAACGGTCAAAGCTTGCTTCAAGAGATACCTTTTCTTCAAGAGACTCTTAATGAATTTGTATATCAAATATATACTGGAGATTTTTTTACTAAAGGTAGCGAGGCTAATACTTTCGATGTAAACGAGTTGAATTTTGATTCTTCAGTTCCTGTTAATGCTGAATCTGAAGTTATATATGATGTTATAACTGGGGGAATTTTTGCGGGGACAAGTGATAGCGGAGAAAATCTTAAAACTGGGATAAATCACCAATATCTTCAAAACGGTATATTTACTGATTATGACTATTTTATAAATGGGCAAAAGACATATTCTGGACATGGAGTTGGGTTTGCTATGATGGTGGGAGGAACAGAACCTTATGATTTTTACCCAAATTTCGGTATAGGGTCAGATCAAGGGATTATAACAGAAAACAATAAAGATAATTTTAGATTAACTGCACATAGAAAAAGAACTAAAACTGCACAGTTTACAGGAAGATATTCTGAGCCAGTATTTGGCGTAGATTTCTTAGAAAAGAGAACTAATTTTTATGTTAATGGAATCTTACAACCTAAAAATAACTATCTTGAGCTATATACGGGTGTAAATCTTATAAAGACAGGGTTTGATGCAACCGTAAGTGGAGGGTTTTATGAAGCTTTATCAGGATCTTCTATGCAATTATGAAGGAATCAATAGAAAAGATAGATATTAGTTATAGCAATGGCTCTGGCGGTCATACTGCTAATGTTAATACCGTGTTAGACCCTAAAAACTTAGATGGGTCAAACGGGCTAGGTATTGTAATTGGTAGGCTCGGTGAGGTAAGTTCTTTTTCTAATGAAAAAGTAGCTTCCATGCTTAAGAATTTTGTTTGCACCACAGAAACAATCGCAGCAGATCCAACTAAGAAAAATAAAAGTCGCAAGTATGTTGATAAAACATCGTTAACTCTTAAGTCTTATGTTATTTTAGTTAGAGGTAAAGATTGCGGTCCAGAGTCGGCAAATTTTGAAGGGCCAGTTCCTTATTTTACAGAGACAGCAGGAAGCCCATTGAGATCTTACAAAAAATCAGGAGCCGTTGTTGACGGCTCCACAATATTATTAGGTAGTATATACAATAGTGAGGCTGGAACAATGTATGACGGGACGAAATGCACACTAGTTTATCAAGATAAAGATCTAGTAGATGAGCTTTGTATAAACGATCATATTCCTTCTGTTAAATATAAGGCATCTCCTGATTTATCTCAGTATGACTTACAGTATGGGTATACTGTAAATGAGCTTAAAGCTGCTTTAAATCAAATAGGAATTATTGTAGAGGGGTTAATTGATTCTGATGACGTTTTGTTTGAAGATAGCGGGACTATAGATGGAGTTCTTAGTTCTATAGGTTCTTACTTTGGATATTTTTGGTTTGTTGACCCAGAAAGTGGAAATGTAAAATTCATTAGCACTGAACAAGCTAGCACTATTAGTCTAACAGATTTCACAAACTCGTCAGACGAGAATATAATTAATGCTTCATTTACTACGTCTGCAACATCAAACAAAATTGTTAATATATATCAAGGGTCTTCAGAAAAACCAAAAGAAAGAGATAGGGGATCTCCTCCTAGTGGTGGTAGGAATAGGAGAATGTTCTTTAAAAGAATTTTTATGGAAAGGTTAGCTGGGATATTTCTTGATACAGAAACACTGGGAGCCTTTTTTGCTCTTTTTAATCAGAGGACTGATGCAGATACATTTGATAAATTTACTTTCTTTTTAACATATATGAACAGAAGCCCAAAAGTTGGGGGTGGACAGTCTATATCTGAGAAACTTTTTAAAAAGAAGTTGGACATAAGTAAGCTTTATAAAGAAGAGCCTAGATATGAAAAGATGGTCAAGTTTGGCCACACTAAAATAGGTAATCCTAATTTAGAATCTATATATCCCAACGTAGATGTCGCCAAACAAAATAGAGACACTAAATTAAGAGGCGCTGGGGGAGCCGCGTTAGATAGAATTAACGATAAATTTATATATTATAGATTGGCTAAAGGCATTGTTGCTGGTCCTCCAGCGGAAGCGGGTGACTCCAACTTTATACCGATGACCAGACCTTCTACAACAAAGCTTTACGATTTTCTTAAAGCCTTTTATGCTATTGCTGGAGGGTTTTTTATAAGTAACGGTTATACTCAATATAGAGCAGACAGAGTTGAGTGGCAAAATAATAATAACGTCACCGTAGCTGGGCCATTTAAAAATACTGTTAGAATTTCTGAGATACCAGAATTAAGTGATCTTAATGATTTTTTAGAACTTTTAAATATTAGAAATCCGACAATAGGAGATTTAGCAGATAAGACAAATGGAGAAGCTTCAACTGTTTTCCCGTTTCACTTTTTAGCGATAAGAAACCTAAAAGATAGAGAAAAATTTAAAGATGATGAAGCTTTAGATTTTGAAGGTCTTCAAAACCAGATTGAATTTATTGACAACCCAGCCACCAAAAAAGGAGAGCTTTTTATGGGTGGTCCTAGTAAGGTCTTTAGAAAAACTTTCCTTACGGATTATCTTAAAGGTTTAGTTATTCAATCTGTAAAAAACTTTTTAAGCACTGTCGATAATAAAAAGACAATTTCTTGCAACTATTTAAGAAGTAAAACTAGGCTGTTAGATGACGATGAGGAGGGAGCAGAGGCAGAAGATAATGCTCTTGCTTCAAGCTCTGAGGGCAATCAGAAGATGGCAGATTTAAGTGACAGATATGACCTTAAGTTTTTTAATGTTCAGTCTCCTTCACATCAAATCACAAATCAACTTAGTATATCTTCGGCTTCTGGATCTACAATAGAGATGAAGGCACTACAGAAAATGAGAGGAACTTATAATGGCAACTCAGATTCTCCAAGTTCTTCTTCAAGAACTCTTTATGGGTTGCACGTTCCTTCTTTTAGCCCGACAATGAGTTCTGTAAGTATAAATGTCGGACCTCAAGGTATTACTACAACAATTAATGAATCGACAATAAAACTTATCCCGAAAGACAACCAATTATTGATAAATAAAGGTATTGAGGTTGGTAAAACCAATGCTTTAACATCTCAGTTAAATGCAAGCCAAAGAAATTTCTTTGGATTATGATTTTTTGCAGATTGCAATGAGCTTTCTGCATTCTTTGGCTGGAATATCGTCATAAGACTTCCAA
>CERT01030858.1_pt1 | contig 13022 bp, 9 predicted proteins | sample 530691 | NCBI WGS metagenome assembly CERT01 (sample SAMEA2620861, study PRJEB7988) | marine metagenome | biome: marine biome (ENVO:00000447); feature: surface water layer (ENVO:00002042); material: "saline water (ENVO:00002010), including plankton (ENVO:xxxxxxxx)" | depth 5 m
ATATCAAGTAGCTGCTAAGTCTACTGTTAAGTATTCGCAAGAGAATGCTATCATTGTGTCTGCCCTTGGTCTTACTGGTGAAGCTGGTGAAGTAGCTGATATAATTAAAAAAATAATCAGAGACAGCGAAGAGTCCTTTTCAGAAGAAGCTAAAAATGAGATTGCTACTGAATTGGGAGATGTTTTGTGGTACATAGCTTTATTAGCTTGGGAACTTGGTTATACTCTTAATGAAATTGCTGATCTAAATTTAAAGAAAATTTTTGAGAGGTATGGTCATAAATAATGAAAGTTCCGTGGCATAGTCTAGGCTACGCAGTTTCTGGGCATGAAAGTAAAGACGAACTTTTAAAAAACGCTAACGCTGATTATGATGTTATACTTAGCCCTGTACAAGTTGAAGATGTCAAGTCTGGTAAATTTGTTACAGTTGAAGACAGGTTTGTTACGGGCAGGATTGACCCTGCAACATTAGAGCTAAAGAACTGGGAAGTTGTTAAAGGCAGGTACCAAGTAATACCTAATGATGTAATATTAGATAAAGCTTTAGCTATAGTTAGTGCATCAGGTAATGAAGCTGCATTAGATAGTGTAGGCGTTTTAGATGATGGAAGAAAATTTTATGCAACAATTAGGACAACTCAACTTAATTTGCATACTAAATCACAAGAAGAAGCTGATATAGTAGACAACTATATTGTTGTGATGACGTCGCATGATGGAAGCATACCGATTTGTTATTACAATTTAGATGTTAGAAGAAGCACATCTTGCATTTACAGAATATTTCCAGACTCAGCTACTAGTGACTTTTCTATAAGAAAGCGTCACACTCCAAATGTTAGCGATAAGTTGGAAGAAGCTTCACAAGTTTTGAGCATGAGAAATCAGTGGACCATTGAAATGTCTACATCAATCTCTGATCTTTCTGTTGCGGTAAAAGACTACCAGATACGCTACGTACTAAATGACAGGTGGAGTTTAGAAAAAGCAAACACCAAAAAGAAAAGAGAGTACGCAGAAAGTGTTCACGAGCTTATTTTAGATATTTATAAGTCTGATAAAAACGTTGGCACTTTTGGGGAAACTAAATGGGCACTGTATAATGCCATATGCGAATTTTATGACTTTCATAGAAATATTGATAGTATAGAAAGCGTACAACAATCTTTTGAGATTGACAACTTTGTACATCGTGAGAAAATTGCAGTCTTTAGGAAACTATTGGGAGTTTAGGTGAGAGACACTAGGAAAGTTCCGTGCTACTTTTGTGGAGATCTAGTTAAGATAGGCGAGATAGGTGCATATAGAAAAGTAAGCGGATGGGCTCAGGTTCGTGAGCAAGGTGGAAGTAACTCGCTGGCTTTCATGTCAACGCCTGAGGCTTGGGCTCATGCTTCTTGTATTGACAGAGAAAAACAAGTTAAAAGCGGCAGGTTCAAACAAGAGGAGACATTGTTTTAGTGAGTTATTTAACTTGGTATTTGTTTAAAATACTTATGACTTTAGCTGTTAGCTCAACTGCACTTTTCTTCACTCCGCAAACAAGCAACTCGTTTCCAGAACCAGTTCAAACAGGCCTGTCTGAGCTTGAGGAAGTTTCGGGGGAGCTTTTAAAATCTATTTTGATAGTTGATCCAGAAACTCAGTTTATGTGGCACATTACCGATGGATCTGTAAGGCGACAGTATCGTGTGTCAACAGGGCACGGGTCATTTAATGCTCAAGGTAATTTGGTACGCTTGGGCAATACAGTCGGTTCTCACAGAACTCCTGTAGGCTACATGACCACTATTGGGTCGGAAGCTACTATATGTGATGCTGATGAGATAGGGGCACAGTGGACTACCACAAGCTGTTACGGTAGATATGCCACAGTAGACCAAACACTACCGAAAGATCAAAGGTGGCAGATTACTAGACAGCTCACTACGGTTATATTGCGAATGTATTCCCAAGAAGAAAGAAACTCCAATTCGGTAGCTAGAGGCATTTTAATACACGGTACAAATCACTATGATTCCGTTTATGAACAGTATCCAGATTCATGGGGATGTGTTAGGCTTCTACCAGAAGACATACTTGACTTGGCTGAGCATTTAGATACGGGTGTTAACCAGATATATATTTTAGATAGAGAATGGCATGGATGATAAAGAAGATATTACTATCACGCTTCCATTTGATGTAGCAGTTGCTGCTCTTGCGTCAATAGAAGCAGCAAAAGATAGGGTTGATCCAGAGCGTGTAGAATATCGCCAAAGACTTTACGATGCGCAAAGAATATTGATGCAAAAGATGAAGGTTGATTAAACTATAATTTGTACTTTGCGACGCAACCCTAAACCTAATCCTGCGCAAATATTAAAAGCATGCACTGCGGCGTCTACTTGGTCATCGTGAGTATTGGCTTCTGGAAAAGCTGACATTTCGTCAATGAAGTCAGTGTTCCAAGCCCCTCTGAGGAGCCTAACGTTTCCATTTGCTACTGCAGCAGCCATTGGTTTTGCTCTAGTTTCTTTGTCTCCAGTTGCTCTTTGTCCTGTGAAAGAATATCCAGGCAAGACATATCGTGCATATTGGTCTATTAAGTTTTTACCTGCAGATCCTGGCTCTTGCTCCATTTGTATTTCAATGTCCACTCCGTCTTCTTGAGCAGTTTCTTTTATGAACTTCTCTACCTTATCTCCTTTTGCCCTTATTCTACGAACGTCCATGATGTAGAAAATGCCGTCATGCATTGCTCCTAAACATCCTACTGTCCAGTCTGGATCGGGATAAGATGGGGTTGGTTCTGATCCTGCTAAATCCCAAAACCTTATGATTTCTGTATCGTTATTAAAGTCTGGTATTTCTGCAGGCTCTAATACCTCAAACATTGTTCTATCAAACATAGATCCTAAAGTTGTAGCCCACCAATCGCCGAATTCAAGTCTTTTTCTTTCAATTGGATCTAGCTCTTGCAGTACGGCACGGTATGACTCTGGGTCAATTCCAGGGTTGTCTGTTAATTTTGAAGGAACAAATATTCTTCCTTTTTCGTTGCCTTCAACTAAGAATCTTTGCCTTACCCAGTTTGGTGCTGGGTTTGTCGCTGCCCGCATCCTTAAAGGAACTGTTGAAAGCGGACCAGTGGATGGGCGACGTAAACGAGAGAACAGATAACGATAGTCTGCTTCCCTAATCTCCGTTACTTCGTCCATACCTATAAATTGGAACTCAGAACCTTTGTACCTTAGATAGTCTTGGCTATTGTTAAGGTAACCAAATGTTACTCTTGCGCCGCTTGGAAAAGTTGCGGTGTATTGGTTAGCGTTCCAGTGGATATCGTCGTAATTAGATATCCAGTCCCTGAACCTGTCCATCAAAGCTCCAGGAAGTGCTAAGTCAGCATAAGTTCTACGGAACAGGATAGCAGAGTAATTTGGTACATCAACGTATTGTAAAGCAGCCATTAGCAAAGCAGAGCTTTTGCCTCCACCTGCTGCACCCCCAAATAGAACTTCTTGTGCAGTTGTCTTTAAAAACACCTTTTGTGTCAAAGATGGTGCTTCTACCCAGTAATCTGAAGTTTTTGGTTGAAGCCACTCATTTATGGCTTCCCAGTCGGCATTTTCCACTGTAACCATTTTTCTAGTTGTCTCCTTGACAAATTATTGATAAACTAATTATATGAAAACGTTAAAGAGTTATTTTAATCGCTCTGTAGCCGCTCATTCCCTTATTTGTGTGGGTATAATAACATTAGGTCTTGGTATTAGTATAGTTCATTTAGGGTTAGGTATTGCAAGCGGTGGCGCAGCGTGCGCCATTTATGGTTACATTTTAGGGGCTGAATAATGGCATGGAATAAGCCAGAAATAAAATCTATTCAAAGTATAGATACAACCAAAAAGGCTGCACCGATATCTGTTGGTGCTCCTATTGCTTATAGCCCAAGTTTGCAACCAAAGGTAGGCTATCACGATGGCTGGGATATAACTAAAGCTTACCAAGACGGTGTAGCAAAAATTACTTGGGTTTATAGATGCATAGATGTTATTGCGTCAAACCAAGCAAAACTGCCTATGATTTTCCGAAAAGACAACAATCCTTTTGGTGAAGTTATAACAGAATCGCCATTATTAGAGATTTTCAACAATACGTCTAATGTGGGAGAAAATGCTTTCGCATTTAGATATAGAATGTCAGCACAGCTTCTCATGAGCACGAGAGGCGTTTTTATAGAAATAGTTAGAGATAAAATTGGTAATCCAATGGCTTTGCATTTACTTCCGCCTGCTGATACTGCTCCTATACCTGATGTTAAAAAGTTTGTGAAGGGTTACGAGGTTAAGCTTCCACAGGGAGAGTCTAGAACGATAAAACCAGAGAATGTTATTTGGATAAGAAGACCGCACCCACTTGACCCTTACTTGTCAATGACCCCAATGCAAGCTGCTGGTGTTGCTATTGAAGTTGAGAACTTAGCTAAAGTCTATAACAGAAACTTCTTAATTAATGACGGTAGGCCTGGTGGTCTTTTAGTTTTGCGTAGTGAAATCAATGAAGAAGATAAAGATGAATTAAGATCACGCTTTCAAGGTAACATTGCAAGAGCCGGAGCTGTAGGTGTTATAGCTTCTGATGATGGTGCAGACTTCGTAGACACAGCAGCGAGCCCAAGAGATGCCGCATACATACAGATGCGTACCATGAATAAAGAAGAGATTTTGGCTGCTTTCGGTGTTCCAGAATCAATTATAGGTAACTCCGCTGGAAGAACTTTCTCTAATGCAATGGAAGAAGGTAAAGTATTCTGGATGGAAACTATGGAACCCCATCTTGATCTGATTGCACGTTCTTTTGATGCGATTGATCCCATGTTCTTTATTGATTTTGATGTATCTCGTGTTCCAATCATTATTCTAACAAAGCAAGAACAGCAAAACTTTTATTTACAAGAGTATCAACAAGGTTTGATAAGCGTTAATGAGTATAGGTCATTGACAGAAAGAAAGAAAGTTGAATCTGAGCTTGCTGATTCAATTCTTGCTAACCCCAACCTTACGCCAATTGCTAACACTGAAAAGCCAATGGAAGATCCAAATGCTCAACAAGCGGCACCTGGACAAGCAGCGCCTGGGCAAGACCCAATGGCCGCAGCTGGACAAGACCCAATGGCAGCTATGGCTGCTATGGCTGGCCAAGCTCCCCCTGCGGAAGCTGGTGTAGAAGGAGCTACTGGAATGGCTCCCCCACAAGAAGAAGGCGCAGCTCCTTTGGGACCACCGCCTGAGCAACAGCAACCTGCGGCAACTAATCTCCAAGCAGGAGTTCCTTTGGTTGAGCAAGCAAGTCAAGCTCAGCAATCAGTTGCAACTGAATTTAGTCCAGAAGCAGGCGGATTTGTTCCGCTAGGAACGGTAGAAGGAACAGACGGAATTGAATTGCCTGCTGCTCAAGCGCCTAGCGAGCTAGATGAATTTGATCTTGAAGAAGAAGGCGAAGAAGAAACTGAGGGTAGGAAGAGCCTCCCTTTTCTGAGATCAGTGTAAAATCGCTAGACTGGGAAACAAAAGTAGAAAAACAGGTTCTAGCTCTTGAAAACTCTTTTGACACGGTTGTTGATAAGGTAATAGACGATCAAGAAGAGTTAGCGTTAAAAATGTTAGAGAGTGATTCCACGCAAGCTCTTATTGGACTAGGAAGCTCTGCTGATTTTGCTTCTGTAGTTCCCATGGCTGACTTGGTGAGTCTATCGCAACCTTTAGTTAACGGAATGCTAGATGCTTATTCAACGGGCGCAACTGACAACATCCAAGAAGGGTATGGTGCTCCTGTTGATGAAAACTTTGCTAATGCCGCACTTTCTCAACAAATTTCTACAGTTAACGAGTTTAATTCAACGACTCAAGATCAAATTGTCCAAGCTTTAGTGGCTGCATCAAGCTTAGGTTCTGATGCTGACAGTGATGGCGATGTTGACATACTTTTGAAAGTATATTTGGCTTACGTTTTGATTAGAGCTGTTTTCAGACGGTTGCGGCAAAAAAGAAAGAAACTAGTAGTAGATACTGCTATTTTGGGTGCCTACAACATGGGAGTTTACGATTCTGCGGTTTCAAACAGGAGATTGTTTCCTACTTTGAAAAAAACTTGGGTTTCTATGAAGGATGACCGTGTTCGTTTAAGTCACCGGATACTTAATGGAGATACTGTTTTAGTATCAGAGCCCTTTGTTGTAGAGGGTATTCCTATAAGATTCCCTAAAGATCCTGTGGCTCCGCCCTCTATGACCATTAACTGTAGGTGCTTCATAAAATTCTCTAAGTAGTTTATATAAAGATTTTATATAAAGTGTGCTTGAATACTGTGGTCAGGTATTGTACTATATAAGTGTTCGGACATTAGAATAGAGGTAAACTATGAGCAATGTAACTATTGCGCCGCTAAGTGATACTAGCGTGGATGAATCTAACGTTAGTTTTAAGGCTATTTCAGGGCAAATTGGCGTTGATAAAGCACAAGGAATAGTGGAATGCTTCGTTTCTGGTGTTGGAAACAAAGACTCAGTAGGAGACATTGTACTTCCTGGAGCATTCAATGCTTCTCTAAAACGCAGAAAACCACGAGTTGTTTGGGGACATGACTGGAACCAACCAATTGGAAAAGTTTTAGAAATATATGAAGTGCCTAGTTCTGACTCTAGACTACCTGAAAAAATGAAAAAAGCTGGAGTTGGCGGACTTTTTGCTAAAGTTCAATTTAATTTGAATACCGAAAGAGGCCGTGAAGCTTTTGCAAACGTTGCTTTTTATGGTAATGAGCAAGAGTGGTCAATAGGTTATAAAACCATAACAGCTGATTTTGATGCTGGTAGCCAAGCTAACATGTTAAAAGAAGTAGAACTTTATGAAATTTCACCTGTTTTGCATGGCGCAAATCAGCTTACAGGCACAATTTCTGTTAAAAATGAGCAAAGAGGTGTAGTAAAAGAACAGCTTCCGAACGAGGAGAAAGGTGGACTCAGTAACACTCAGATGGCTGATCCTAATAATCCTAAAGCTGTTTTAAGAACTGCTCTTTCTCAAGCCCTTAATAAACCAGTTGAAATAATGGATATGGACGAAAATAGTGTTATTTTTGAGTCCTCTCCTGGAATGGTTTGGCGAGCAGAAGTTCGTCGTGAAGGAAATCGTTACATGGTTGGCGCTCCGACAAGAGTAAAGCCAGTTACTAAGTATATGAGTATGGATGAAGATAGTCTTCCAAAAGGAAGCGGATATCAATTAAACGAAGATGAAACAGAGGATGCCATGAAACCAATGGGCGTTAAAGAAGAAGGCATGCATGGAATGCTTTTAAGAGACGGATCAGTAGAAGTCGGTAAGGTAGAAGAACCAGAAGGGTTTAGTACTGAAGCTACAGCTTTATCATGGTCTATGACACTTAGGTGTGAGGGCGTTCACTCTCATGATGGAAGATTCTTTCCGTGTAAAGATAGAGAGACTTACATGTCCGCTCTGAAAATGTTTGACGGTAATGCAAATATAAATGCTCAGAATAGTTATGAAGCTGATGTTTCTGAAGATGAGAGTGTTAAAAAGAAAGACGCAGAGCCTTGCTCATGTGATACTGAAGTTAAAGGCGGAGACATGCCTTACGTAGGGTATGACGATGATGAAAAAGGTGGAGGAAGAAGTTACGGCATATCCCCAAGTGTTCAGCGTGACCCAATGGCCCTTCTGTTAATGGCATACAATGCTATGCTTCCATTACAAGGAGCGAAAAAAGAACGAGAAGCTCTTCTCGGCATGATTGATCTGCTTGAAGACTTCATGACAGGAAAGATGCAACAGGAAGTTGAAGTAGTTATGTCAGCTCCTAAATCTGTTTCTGGTTATGTTGTTAATGTTAAATGCCAAGGAGATCAAAAGTTTGAAGTTATAGACCAGATGCGTAGAATCCCAGTTTATGCTTCACAGACAGCAGAAGGCGTGAACTTGCACTTCTCTACAAAAGCAAATCATGACGATCTGCTAAAAAGAGTTGCACGACGCATTTCTAGGCTGTCATTTGAACCAGAAGTTTCTGGTAAATTTCAAGAACAGGTTGACACCAACTCTGGTGTTAAGTAGACTAAGTTGAGAGACTTTAGGAGTTATAATGGATGAAAAAATAGAAGACCAGCTAGCAAAGCTAGAGGAACTTCAGGCTCAACTTGAAAAAGGTGCCGCTGAGAATTTACCTAAGCTTGATGGCGAAAATGAAGAAGATTCTGGCTTTAAGACAGACATAAAGTTTAAAGAGGGTGCGCCTTCTGTATTTATGACTGACATAAGGTTTAAAGAAGCTTTAGATTCTGGTGAGCTCATAGAAGAAGAAGTATATAACAGTCTTGATGAGCAAGAGCAAAAAGGCTATGAAATGGTCAACGTGATGGATGATGAGACCAAAGAAATCATGGGTTGGGCTTTTAGGTTTAAAGCGTCTGGCGACATGAAAGACATGTTTGACTCCGCAGAAGAAGCTGCCGCAAGAGCAGCTAAATTAGGCTGTGAAGGAACTCACGAAACAGGCGGAAAGTTTATGCCATGTGCAACCCATGCAGAGTGGGAAAGCATTACTTCTGGAAAAGGTTATGGCGGAATGCGTGATGATGACGATGAAGATGAAAAGTCAGAAGAAAAATTAACAATGCGTCAAAAACGAGCTTTAGAGTTTAAAGAAAAAGAATCAGCTGTGTTGTCTAGACTTATGGGAGAGGCTGACGAAGACGAAGAAGAAAACCCAGATGTTCCTGAGGTTTTCTTATCAAAAGCTGACTTTGATGAAAAGTGCCATACTGGAGAATACTTAAGTATCAAAGAATACAATGCTCTTGATGAAGATGCTAAAGGATCATACGGAATGGTTCAAGTATATGATGAAGATTCCAAGAAGGGTTATGGTATGCGTTATCGCAGAAGGAACCCACTGAAACGGAATATGAGATATAAAGAAAAATTCTTTGACTCTGCTGAAGAAGCTGCAGAAGCAGCTGCATCATTAGGATGCCAAGGCGCTCACGAAGTTGATGGCAAGTTTATGCCATGTGAAAACCCTGCAGATTATGCTAAGCTGACAGGTCAGGGTGAAGCAGAAAGACTAGAACGTGCGCCAATGAGATCAATGGAAAAAGGCGAGTTCCTTTGTGGCTTCCAACGTAAATCCGTTAATGCTCCATGTGACTTCTGCAGAGGCGGTTGTGCCCCTGAAGATGGCTTGCCAGGATTAGCAGACGTAGAGTTCTTAGTGACTAAATCTCACCAAGGCTCTGAAGTTATTAGTTCAGGATACTCTAGTGTAGACGACATTTTTGTTGTTGATCTAAAACGTGAAGACGGCTCTGCTATTGAGGTGTTCTTGTCTGGAGAAGGCGATGAGCTAGGATGGCTGAAGCTTGATGATGATATGTTAGATCAAGTTTCTAGTAAGTCAATTGACATAATTTCAAGCTTGCAAGCTGAAAGAATAGCTGTTAAATCTCTTGGCGGAGAAGCTATGAGCGTCACTGCGGATGTTTTCAATGACCATGATGTTTATGTAGTTGAAATAGAAGGCGTTGACCAGAAGAGCTATGATGTTTTCATAGGTGTTGATGGTAAGGTTCTTGGCTACGACGAATACGAAGTAGAGCTTCCTGTTTCTGAAGAAGAAGAAATAAAAGCTCTTGAAGCAGAACTAGCTATAAAGAGAATGTATTCACGTGAGCAAAGAGAAGAAATGGCTGAAAATGGAGAAGCTCTTCCTGATGGGTCTTTCCCAATAGCTGACGAAGCTGATCTCAAAAACGCCATCCAAGCTTATGGACGTGCATCTGATAAAGGAGCAGCTAAAGCTCATATCATGAAACGTGCTGAAGAGCTTGGCATGGAGGAGCTAATTCCTGCTACTTGGTTAGGCGAGGATGCTGAAGAAAGCGCAGGTCAAGCAGAGCGTATGGCAGACGAAAAAGGTCTTGCTGATGCTAATATTGACTTAATGGAAGCTTTGAAAGAATTTGAAGAGCTTAAGCAACAAGACGACATCTCTTAATTTAGATTAGGAGAGTTAAATGCAAAATACTCTGATTTTGAAAGAAATCCGAGATTCAAAGGTATTAAAATATATTCGTAAACACAGTGGATTAGGGGGTAAATAGAATGACAATGTTTGATACAAAAGCTCCCCAAGAAGCAATTCTAGACCTTCCACAAGAACGAATTACTGGAGATATCCTTAGAGGCCGTGGTCCTAGGCGAGGTAACTTAGAGCGCCTAATTAAATACTGGCGTCCAATCATGCGCAAGCCAGGAGGCTTCCGTAGATGCTTAGTTATTTTAGCTGACCACCCTGAGCTTTATCCTCTTGAAAGAATTTGTGCATGGCTTCACCATGAGACAACGGGCTTATGGCCGAATGAAGGTAACCACCATGAAGGCGGTAAACTCGGTCCTATCGTTGGACAAGCTAGAAGGTTTTTGAAAAAACCGAAGCGTAAAAAACGAGGCAAGAAAAAGAAGAAATCAGATTCAGTTTATGTAAGCCCTAGTGCTTACAGCTTTAGGACTATGGTTGGCGAGTCTCGTAACTTTGGTGGTGTGCTTGTTCAACCTCTAGCCGGAAGGCAAAATGTCCTTGAGATGAAAGCTGCAATGTTTGCTGCTAGGCATGAAGAGCTTCAAGAGCACAGAGACGAAATAAAGTTTAAAAAAGTTGGAATTGTAGGTAGTGGTAGCGCAGCAGGTCAGGCTGTTCAGGCAGTAGGAAGCTTCTTATTGCCAGGAGATATTTCTGACTTCCGTAGCCCGATACGATCTCAAATTTATGAAACCCTTACTCCTGGTGGGGGCCGTGGTTTGCCGAGCGCTAGACGACTTGTTCGGCGTGGAAGTAGTGGTGCCAGAAATAAATACAGGTGTCCTCCAGGTTTCCAAAAGGGCGGAACTTTTACAAACAAAACATACTCAACTTGTGGAGCTCAAGTTCTAGCTTTACCGAATACAGGTCCTGGCTCTTTAAATGCTGATGCTCAAAGGGCATTAGCTGATTTAGCTAGAGATGCAAGCATTGTCCGCAGCGTTGGAGAGTTGCGTAGTAATTCAAATCCATACGCTATAATTCGTGCTGCGCAGATTCCGTTTGCTCCCAAGAAGGGAAGCCCTACAAGAAGACAAATTTCCACAGATTTAATTTTAGGTCGTATATTTGATGGAGAAACTTTTGGTCCTAGATTCGTCAGAAGAGACGGAGTTATATTGGAGCCAATGGTTTCTGAAGAGTTTTTAAGAGGTTTAGATGAGTTTGACGACATGGTTGATGGCTCATTGGTTACGACTTATGATGAAGGAATTTTAGGGTTAGATTCATTGCGTACTTTTGGTACTGGATTGCGTGATAACTATATAGCGATACCTGATGTAGGTGTAGCTAAGATAAGCAGAGTTGGCGGTGAACTTTCTCCAGAAACCCGTGAAGGAACGATTAGAGCTTTTAACACTTCTGTTGAGTCTCGTTCACCCGATGTTACCGCACCGTTGATGAGCTTTATTGATAGCTCAGATGGAAAGTTTGATATTGAGTTTGGTGATGTCGTAAACAATAGATATGTTAAAGCTTCTGAAGAGCAGAACGAGCTTGTAGAGGTTATAGCTGGCAATGTTAGAAAGTTTGTACCTAAATGGGTTTACAACACTTTCTTATCAAGGTCAGCTCCCAGAAGAGCAAAGAATGATCCTATTTATGAAATGGTTGCAGATTCAGAGACTAAACAAAAATCAGCCGCTTCATTTATAACACCGAACGAGATAGATCAAACAAGAGCACATAGTTACCACATAGGTATTGATTCAAAAGCTGCTATGTTTAACGCAGCTTTGAGTCAAGCTGATGTGGAGCTCAAAATAAGACTAGGAAGAGCAGGACGAGCAGGTAGAGGTGCTGCTAGAGCAGTAGGAGATATAGCAGGAGGCGCTTCAGCGGTATTTGATTCCACGCTTAAGCGTTATCGTTGTCCTCCAGGAACGAGGCGAGGCGGTTCATTTTCCGATAAGTTCGGATCTAATTGTGGCTACTCACTCCCCAAGAATTTAGTTAATAATTTCATAAGCGTTTCGCAGGGCCTGAAGAAGGCAATGAAGTCTCGTGCTGGTGTTCGTCGTGCAGCTAATCCTGAAGCATCTAAAAAAGCTAGGCAAGGTGCTGATACTCAAAGAAAAAATATTGAACGTGTTGCAGATACGCTAAAAACCACTTTGGATAAAACGGAAGATAAGACTTCTGGTGGTATAGGTAGAACGATTGCTCAGACTAGGAAGTTAAGGACTTTAACTCCTGAAGAGCGTGTTGCGCTTGATGGTGAGCCGTTGCGTGATGCTTTGCGTAATTTGCAAGATTTTATAACAGCTGAGAAAGATAACCTTTCTGTAAGGGATACAAATAACTTGTTCCAAGCTTTGGAAAGAATAAGTGCTTTAGAAGCTGGTCGTATTACTGATAATCCTACTGGTGATAAGCAAATTCAGAGAGATATTCAAAATAGTTTGCAGGCAATTGTTGGTACTATGGGAGAGATTGTTGGTACTAGGACTAGGACCCCTGAGAGAAGACGGCGTAGAGAAGAGGCTAGGATTTCTCCTGATGTTGCTAATGTTCCTAATTTAGATAGGTTACTTGTTGATCCTGCTGAGGGAACTCGTGCTAGGGTTAGAAAAGGTAAGGCTATTCCAGAGTTAGGTAGGTTTGAATTTGAAAATGAAGATAGGGAGATAGATCAAGCTAAGTTAAATAGAGCTGTTTTGGCTATTGAGGTAACACAAGCAGATTTGGCTAATAATTTGTCTGATATGATTGGGCGTAGGCGGCGTGGAGCTAGAGGTCGTTTTGCTAGTGGCCGTGAAGGAGATGAAGCATCTTTGGATGACTTGGCTGCAAGAACTCGTCAGTTCCTTCAAGAAAATCCAAATAATGCTCTAGTTGCTAGAAGGTACGCTGACCTTGAAGAGCTTCGTGAACTTATT
>CERT01044617.1_pt1 | contig 12906 bp, 16 predicted proteins | sample 530691 | NCBI WGS metagenome assembly CERT01 (sample SAMEA2620861, study PRJEB7988) | marine metagenome | biome: marine biome (ENVO:00000447); feature: surface water layer (ENVO:00002042); material: "saline water (ENVO:00002010), including plankton (ENVO:xxxxxxxx)" | depth 5 m
GATGACCAGAGCACGCACCAAAGCCGCCGCCCGCCGCGCCCGCAAGGCCATGGCACGCGCCAAGGGCAAGAGCGAAGTGACCCTGCCCGACGTCCCGTGGCAGCCCCCGCAGGACAACACCCCCACGCCCGAGCGGCAGGCAAAAGGGTCCTATCGCGTCGGCACGGGCAAGAGGGTCTGGCAGGATGACGACGCCACGCCTCTCAGGAGGGCCCTGAGGCTCCGCAAGCTGGAGCTGCGGCAGGTTGAGGCCGGGGAGTGGATGGAGGCGCTACAGCGCGCGCTCAGCGGCTCTCCGGGGCAACGCTCCTGCCTAGACTTCTCGCCTCGCGGCGGTGGCGAGACCGAAAGCGAGCGGGCCGTCCGGCTGACGAGGCTTCACGACGACGCCCGCGCCGTTCTCACGGCAGAGCAGCGCGCCGTCATCCGGTCGGTGTGCTATATGCATCACCCCATCGGCTCGCACCGCGTCACCTACCGCCGGTTCAGGCTGCTTGTAGAGGGGCTGGATTCCCTCGCCAACCTTAGAGAAGCGGGCGTGCGAAAGGCCGCTTGATCGAGGATATCTCCTATAGGATAATAACTTATGAGAATTCCGAGAGAAGAACTTCAACTCACCAGCCCTTGCGGGATCTACGTTGTTGCAGCGGGAGATGGGCACCCATGCAAGATTGGGATCACGGACGCTCCCGGGGCGCGGCTTGCGGAACTTCAAGTGGCAAACTGGCAGAGGCTGTCGATGACGTTCTTTGCCTTCGCGTTCCAGCCCGGCGCTAGAAGCGGCCGGAAAGCGGGGCTGACTATTGGCTCTTTCCGAGAGCACGCCGCAAGCTTGGAGCGGCGCGTTCATAAGCGCCTGACTTTCTTGGATCTCCACATCCGCGGGGAATGGTTCGACGTAGATTTTGAAGAGGCAGAAGCGGTCATCAGGAAGGTGGCGGAGACCGAAAACTATCGTCTGATGGACTGCGCCAGTGCCGTCTGCCTGCCCGACGCGGTGGCCGCCGGAGATCGTGAACTGTGGGTCCTTAGCCTTATGAGACAGGCCGCGGCAGCCGGGCAGATCGTCGTTTCGGAAGCGATGAGCGAGCTTGCGTGCGGAGGCGATTGACATTACCGGGACAAAGTGGAATGGTGTGTATAATGCGCGGGACCACGCGCGAAGGCCGCCACCGGTTTTCTGCGGCAACGTGCATAGCTACGCACTGACGAGCGCCCTGCCCTCACCGGCGGGGCGTTTCGCGTTTCAGGGGCGCGCCATGGCAAAACCTGTGAATCTCACAGAGCACAGAAACACCATAGAGAAGCGTCGCCGCAGGGCGATGCGCGACGACATGATTGCGGCTTGCCGATCCATGGCCGGAGACCGCGATATCCGGGCCTTTGCGATAGTCGCCATCGACGCGAGCGGTGAAGCCTGCACTCAATGGGACACGGGCGGGATCATCCCCATGTGGGCGTTCCCGGGCACCGTTCAGCGGGTGCTCGACTTCGATCTTGCGCAATCTGGCGTGGCCGAAGACTTCAAGGCCCCTCTGATCAGGCCAAGACCCAAACGAGGATGACCCTCTGCACCATCTCCCGAGCCATAAGCCGGGCGACCGGAGGCAGGCCAGGGGAGATGCTGTGCAGCAGGGCCTATCGCAACGGCTGGCTCCGCTTCGTCGCCATCGCTGACGCCGCCGCCTTCGCCCTCTGGGGCGAGCGCGACCACTGCCGGAACTGCTACGAACGGGAGGCTCGCTGATGGGCACTTGCACTTGGTTCGCCGCTCCGTTCGCCAAGAACCGGGGCTCGGGCGCCGGGACCGTGTTCTCCGGCGACATCTTCGCCAGCGGCCAGACCACCACCAGCACCAGCTCAAACGGCCTCGACAGCGGGACCACTGCCACCACCACCGAAGTGACCTTCCCCACCGGGTTTGTCCTGCGCGTCCGGATGGATGAGGACGCATGGCTCAAGACCGGCGGAGGCACCCCCTCTGTGGGCGATGGGATCTTCCTTCCTTCCGGCGAGAACGTGGACATCGAGATCACCACGGCCGGCAAGGTCAACGTGATCGACGCGGCGTAAAAATGGCTGCCCGTCTCAACCCCAAACAGGATGAGCGCGCCCGCTCCGCCATCCAGACCAGTCAGCTCATCAACCGGTTGCAGGATTTTGTCTTTCAGAAGGAAGGCGTTGAGATCGATCCGGTTCGCATGAAGGCCATCGAGATCCTTCTGCGCAAGTCGCTTCCGGACCTCTCCGCGGTTCAGATGGACGCGACGCATGACGTATCCGACAAGCTCTCCGAAGTCATGAAGGCAGTGGCCGAGCGTGGCGGACGGATCGGTCGCTGAGGTCATCGAGCGGTTCAGCGATCCGCTCTGGCGTCTAAGCAACCTCTACTGGATCATCGACAAGCATGGGCGGCGGGTTCCGTTCGAACTGAACACAGCGCAGGCCAATCTTGTGCAGGACATCGGAACCCGCGACGTCATCTTGAAGGCCCGCCAGTTGGGCATGACGACGCTCATGTCTCTGGTGAGCCTGGACGAGGCGTTCTTCAACCCGAACTGGAACGCCGCGGTCATCGCGCACAAGCTGGACGACGCGAAGAAGATCTTCGACAGCAAGATCCGGTATCCTTACGACAACCTCGCGGATGGCTTGAAGGCGTCCAACCCGCCGACCAAGGACGCGGCGGACGCGCTGAGCTTCGCGAACAACTCCAGCGTCTCTGTCACGACCTCGGCGCGATCCGGCACGCTGCAACGGCTTCACGTGTCGGAGTTCGGCAAGATCTGCGCGCAGTACCCGCAGAAGGCCAGGGAGATCATCACCGGCTCGTTCCCTGCCGCGGAGCATGGATGCATCACCATCGAGAGCACGGCGGAGGGGCAGGAGGGGGCCTTCTACGAGCTGACGCAGCGGGCGCAGCGCGGCGACGGATGGCGGTTCCACTTCTTCCCGTGGTTCGATGACCCGGGCAATGTTGCGAACCCGGCCACGTTCAAGGCTTCGCGTGAGGACCGGCTGTATTTCGACAAGCTCCGGTATGAGCACGGCATCGAGCTTTCGCTGGAGCAGGAAGCGTGGTGGGTGAAGTCCGAGCGCGATCTCGGCGGGGACATGAAGCGGGAGAACCCCGCGACGCCGGAGGAGGCCTTCGAGCAGGCAATCGAGGGGGCTTACTTCGCCACCCAGCTTGCCCACGCCGACAAGCACGGGCTGATCGGCCGCTTTCCGTATGACCCCCGGTTCCCGGTCAACACGTTCTGGGATCTCGGCCGCAATGACCTGTTGACGATCTGGTTCCACCAGCGGATCGGGGAACGCAACCGCTTCGTCGGCTACTACGAGAACAGCGGCGAGCACATCAGCCACTACGCCCGCCACCTGCGGGATTGGGAGCGGGAGACGGGATGCCAGTGGGGGACGCACTACTGGCCGCATGACGGGGACCGGGAGGACCTGTTCCTGGAGAACGGGCGGCTTGCCGAGGCGGAGAAGCACGGGCTGCGGCCGAAGATCGTCAAGCGAGCGAAGAGCAAGATGGACGCCATCGACGCGGCCCGCGCGGTGTTCCCGTCCTGCGACTTTGACGAGGCCGCCTGCGCGAAGGGCGTCAAGCGCCTGCGCCACTACCGCAAGGAGTGGGATGAGCAGCGCGGCGTCTGGAAGGATCGGCCGAGGCACGACGAGAACAGCCACGGGGCGGACGGCTTCATGACCTTCGCTTGCGGCTACGAGTCTCCGCGGTTCGATGAGCCTGACGACACGTGGGACAACGAGTTCGGCGGCGGCGGCCGATCCGAGGCGGTGGGGTATTGATGGCCGAGATCATGTGTCCTGATGATGTTCTTGCGCGTCTCGATGAGATCCGAAGATCAATTGGCGACCCTGAGGGGGCTCACTCGCTTGAGGACAAGCTCCGCGGCGACCTTCTCAGAGCAATCGCGACTGAGCACTGCTCCGATCCGATGGAATGCGCGCGATTGGCTATGACGTCCGACGCCCTCGACTTCCCGCGCTGGTGTGCCTGAGGACTAAACGGAATGGCCCTGATCGAAGACTTCCCCGCCGAGGACATGCTCCCGGTGGACGGGGAAGGTGCGTCCGACGATCAGGCCGTGTGGGAATGGCTCACCGACGCCCCGGCCGAAAAGAACCTGCTGGACCTGCTGGACGCATCGGACGTCGCCAACCTCGGGAAGCGGGTCTGCGAGGAATACGAGATCGACTGCCGCAGCCGAAAGGCGTGGAAGGACAGCCTGGACCGCGCCCAGAAGCTCGCCGCGCTGGAGAAGGACGAAAAGAACTACCCGTTCCCGAAGGCGGCGAACATCAAGTACCCGCTGATCATGACCGCGGCGCTGCGGTTCAACGCCGATGCGTATCCCGCGCTTGTGCCGCCGGGCGATATCGTCAAGGCGCGCATCAACGGCAAGGACGCGAACGGGGCGAAGAAGATCCGCGCGGCCATCGTGGCGGAGACGTGCTCGTGGCAGCTCCGCAATGAGATCGAGAGCTGGGAAGCCGACACCGACAAGCTCCTCATGGACCTTGCCATCGCTGGCACGATGCACCGCAAGGCCTGGTACGATCCGAGCGAGGGGCGGCGCTGCATCAAGCTGCTGGCCCCGGGCGCGCTGGTGGTGAACGATGGCGTTCCGTCGCTGAAGTCTGCGCCGCGGCTCACGGAGGAGATCGAGCTTTACCCGGATGAGGTCGAGGGGCGGGTTCGCTCCGGCCTGTTCAAGGGCGGCGACTGGCGCGACGTGGACGGCGACGAGGAGGAGGACGACAGCCTCGCCCCGATGGTGTTCCTGGAGCAGCACCGCCGGCACGACCTCGACGGCGACGGCTACCCCGAGCCCTACATCGTCACGGTGCACAAGGCGTCTCAGACCGTCGTCCGCGTGGTCGCCAACTGGCGCCCGGACGAAGTGATGGTGAACGCCGAGGGCGAGGTCGTGAAAATCGACCCCGTGACCTACTACATCGATTACCACTTCATGCCCGGGGTGAGCGGCGGCTATCACAGCATCGGGCTTGGGGTGCTGCTGGGCGACTTGTCGGAGACCATCGACAGCCTGCTGAACATGCTGGCCGACGCCGGGCACATGCAGACCATGGGGTCGGGCTGGATCGGCAAGGAGGCCCGCCTCGGGGTCGGCTCCAAGCCGTTCAAGCCGGGCGAGTACCGGAACGTCCCCTCGACGGGCATGGAGGTGCGCAGCGCCGTCGTTGAGCGGCAGATCGCGCCCTCGCCGGTGCTGTTCCAGCTTCTCGGGATGATGATCGACAGCGCCCGCGAGCTGGCGAACGTCCAGAACCTTCAGGAGCAGTCGCAGCGCAGCAATCAGCCGGCGACCACGACGGTGGTTCTCGCGGAGCAGGGCAAGGCGATCTACACGGCGATCTTCAAGCGGATATTCCGGTCGCTGAAGCAGGAGTTCACGGCGCTTGCCAAGATGAACGCCGAGACGATGACGCCGGATCAGCTTTCGCGCTTCATGGATGAGACCGGGCCCGAGGGCGAGCCGATTGAGCTTGATCCTCGCGCGGTCTTCGACCTGGCGGACATGGACATCGAGCCCGTCGCCGACCCGCGCGCCGTGACCTCGATGCAGAAGATGGCGCACGCGCAGCTCCTGCGGGAGATGGGCGCGACTGGAGAGATCGACCGCGGCGCGGCGACGATCCGGGTTCTGGACGCTGCCGGGGTTCCGGACGCCGAAGACCTGATCCCCAAGCCTGACCCCGCGCAGCAGCAGGTTCAGGCCACGGTGATGGCCGAGCAGATCAAGGGCGTCCAGCTCGACAACGTGAAGAAGCAGGGCGAGGCGATGAAGGCTTTCGCCGCCGCCGCGTTGTCCGAGACGGAGATCATGTTGAAGCGGGCCGAGGTCGCGAAGGCCGTGGCCGAGGGGATGAGCGAGGACATGCTCGCCCCGCTGGATGCTGCGCTGAAGGAGGCGCAGGCGTTCAAGGCCCGGGCTTCTGGAATTCTGGACCTGGAGAAGGCCGGTGAAGCTAACCGAGCAGGAACTGACGGAATGGGCGGAGCATCCGATAACGCGCCGGGTGTTGGCCGCTCTTGAGGCGATTGCGGAGGCCGAGAAGGCCGCAGTGATGGAAGCCGCATTCGCCAATGGCGAGATCGACCTCAACGCCCGCGCAAGAGCGATGGCGTGGGGGAGCATCGTCGCCACCCTGAAAGAGGCGCGGGCCGAGGCAGTGAATGAGTGGAATGGACACGGGGAACCCGAGCGGGATTAACCCCATGGAGTACAACGTTCTCGTGAAGCCGAAGACGGTCGAGAACCGAACGAGCGGCGGCCTCTATATCCCGGACGAGGCCGTGGATCAGCAGCAGTGGGCGGAGACGCGGGCGACGGTCGTTGCGGTGAGCGCGGATGCGTTCAACGCCTTCGGTGATCGCGCCACGCCCGGTGACGAGGTGATCTTCGCCAAGAACGCGGGCCGCATGGTCAAGGGCGTGGACGGCGTCGAGTACAAGCTGGTCAAGGACAAGGACATCGTCGCGAAGGTAGGCGGCCATGTCTGAGCAGGAGATCCATGAGGCCGAGGTCGAAGCCGTCGAAGCCGACGCCGTCGAGGAAACCGCGGCCGATGAAGCGCCCGAAGTCGAGGCCCCCGAAACCCCTGAAATGTCCGAGGCCGAAGCCCGCGCGCGACGCGATGGCTGGAAGCCGAAAGAGGACTGGAAGGGGGACACTTCCGGGTGGACGGACTTCGAGGAGTTCAATCGCCGGAACGACATCAAGGCGTCGACCGCAGCCGAACTTCGGGAGGAGCTGAAGCGCGAGCGAGCCGACTACACCGCGCGGCTGGAGCGCATCGAGCGGGCCAACCAGGCGGCGCTTGCGAAAGAGCGCGAGCGGGTCAAGGCCGAGATGCGCACTGCCGTCGAGATGGGCGACGTCGAGGCATACGACCGCCTGTCGAAGCAGTCCGAAGACCTCGCCAAGCAGGAGGCACCGGACCCCGCCCCTCAGTCCGACACCCGGGCGAAGGTCGAGGAGTTCCGCAAGAGCAACGACTGGGCGAAAAACGAGTTTCTGTGGAACGCAGCAGCCTCGGTAGCCGGCCCGATCATCCAGCGCAGGCTCGACGCCGGCGAAAAGCTGACGGTCGAGCAGCAGATGGAGATCGCCAGCGAGGCGGCGAAGACTTTCGCGCCGCATCTGTTCGCGACGCCCACGCCGAAGCCGCAGGTCTCAGCGGTTGATGGCGGGGGGCTGCGTCAGCCGGGGCGGGCCCGCGCCAAGGGCTGGGACGACATCCCATCCGAGGACCGCAAGCAGGCGCAGACGTTCATCAAGGACGGCCTGATGACCAAGGACGAATACGCGAAATCCTACTGGAGCGACGACAATGTCTGAGGAAACGAAGATCGACGGTCGCACCCGTGAGGGTCGCGCGCAGAAGGCCGCGCAGCCCGAGGCGATGACCGCGGCCGAGCGCGCGGCGAAGCGGGCCGCAGAGATCCGGGCCCAGCGCGTCGGGCGTTCCAAGAACCTCGAGCATGACCGCTTCAACCTCGGGATCAACGGGGACCTGGACACGGTCAACTACGAATATCGGTGGGTGAACGACAACGAGCGCGGCCGGCTTGCCCGGATGCAGCAGCGGGGTTGGGACATCGTCCGATCCAGCGAAACCGGCCTTGAGCCGGAGAACGCGACCGAAACTGAACTCGGGGACGCCGTCTCCGTGGTCACGGGCGGCCTGAAGACGGGCGAGCCCATGCGTTCCTACCTGTGCGCCATTCCCAAAGAGATCGCCGACGAGGTGAGGGAAGCGAAGCGGATCAGGAACAATGAGCAGATGACCGCGCTGGCCGCGGGCAGAGATGAGAAAGCCGGCATGGCTGGCGACAAGCACTTCTACAACGCGCAGGTCGAAATCGGCCGCGGTTCGTAACAAGCGGGGTTAGCCCCGTTTCTTCCCTCGGAGAACATCCATGGCAAACGTTGATAACCCGAACGGGCTGACGCCCCTTCGGTATCTGAACGGTTCGCCTTACAACGGGGCGACCGTTCTCTGCTACGTCGGCACTGGCGATTCCACCGCGATCTATCCCGGTGGCCTGGTCAAGCTCGCCGGCTCCTCGGACGCCGATGGCGTTCCCGCCGTGACTGGCAACGTGTCGACCGGCGACGGCGTCTATGGCGTCGTGCAGTCGGTGCTTCCGGTCACTGCCGACAGCCTCCCGTACCGTGCGGCTTCCACCGCGCGATATCTGCACGTCATCCCGGCCGAGCTGGTCGAGTTCGGCGTGCAGGACGACGGCACCGGCACGCCCGCGACCACGACCGCGGGCTCTGTGGCGGATCTCACCGGCCTGACTTCCGGGAACACCACCTTCGGGCGGTCGACCATCGAGATTTCGGGCTCGACCATCACCGCGGCGGGCGACGGGACGGAGGACGTTGTTCTTCTCGGCCTGCATCGCGTGACCGGTAACTCCCTCGGGGATAACGCCGTGTGGCGTGTGAAGCTGAACAACATTCAGCTTGTGCCCGACTTCACCGGCGTCTGAGCGGAGGGCTGATCAATGGCTGTCATCAGCACGGGCAACCACCCGAAAGCACTCTGGCCCGGCGTTCACGCCTGGGTCGGGCAGAAGTATCGCGAGAAGCCGATGCAGTACACGTCGATCTTCGACGTGCGCTCCTCGGAGAAGGCGTATGAGGAGACCGTCGAGGCCACCGGCTTCGGCATGGCTCCCGTGAAGGCCCAGGGCGCCGCTCTGACCTTCGATACGCACTCGCAGGGCCCCACCACCCGCTACACCCACGTGGTCTACGGGCTGGGCTACATCGTCACCGAGGAGGAGCTGGAGGACAACCTCTACAAGTCCCGCGCCTTCGACCGTGGGCGGATGCTGGCGTTCTCCTTCCGGCAGACGGAAGAGGTCGTTCACGCGGCGACGCTGAACAACGCCTTCGATTCCGCCTATGCCGGCGGCGACGGCAAGGAACTCTGCGCCACGGACCACCCGGTCTACGGGGGCGGCACGCAGAGCAACGAGCTGGCGGTCGCGGCGGATCTGTCGGAGTCGGCCCTTGAGGACGCGCTCATTCTCATCCGTTCGATGCAGAACAACCGCAACCTCAAGATCAACCTGATGGGCGAACGGCTGATCGTGGCCCCGGCCAACGAGTTCGAGGCCGAGCGTATCGTCAACTCCTCGCTGCGCCCCGGCACGGCGAACAACGACGTGAACGCGATGCGCTCCCTCGGCAAGCTGCCGAAGGGCGTCATGGTCTACGACTACCTGACCGATGACGATGCGTGGTTCGTGCAGACGGACTGCCCCGACGGTCTGATTTCGTTCAACCGCCGGGCCTTCCGGTTCCAGCGGGACAACGATTTCGACACCAAGAACGCGAAGGCGTCGGGCACCCGCCGCTTCTCGCAGGGGTGGTCGGACTTCCGCTGCATCGTCGGCTCGCCCGGCGCGTGACCCTGACGGGGCGGGGCTTCGGCTCCGCCCTTTCTCTATCGCGCTTCGGCGCGTCCTTCTGGACGATGGAGAACTCCCATGGCTGCACCCACTCGCTTCGGCGGCGGCGTCACCAACCAGCCCGTCGAGGACTTCGGCGGCTCCATGATCGGCATGGACCCGACCAAGTGGCACGTCTTCTTCGATGACTTCGACACCTTCACCGCCGGTCAGTGGACCATCACCACGACCGAGGCGGGCGGCGGCTCGGCCAGCGAGGCGCTGACGGACGGCGATGGCGGCTTGCTGCTGATCACCAATGACAGCGCAGACGACGATGCCGACTTCTTCCAGAAGGTCGGGGAGTCGTTCCTGTTTGAGACCGGCAAGCGCCTGTGGTTCAAGGCCCGCTTCAAGGTCAACGACGCCACGCAGTCCGACGTGGTGATGGGCCTTCAGATCACCGACACGACCCCGCTCGACGTGACGGACGGCGTGTTCTTCATCAAGGCGGATGGCGCGGCTACGGTCGACTTCCGGGTGGAGAAGAACAACACCGCCACGACGGAAAGCGCGGTGGCGACGATGGCGAACGACACGTTCATCGTCCTGGCCTTCTACTACGACGGCAAGTCGAAGGTGGAGGCCTGGGTCGACGGAGTGAAGAAAGCCACGCTGGCGACGACCAACCTTCCCGACGATGAGGCGCTTACGGTCTCGTTCGGCATCCAGAACGGCGCTGCGGCGGCCAAGACCATGACGCTTGACTACGTCCTGGCGGCCAAAGAGCGCTGATCCTGATCGAGCGTAGCCGGAGGCTGCCATGAGAGACACGGCTACGCTCGCTTCACAGGTGCGCGGATGACCTACGAGCACGGGCAGTGGAACGCGATCTGTGACCGCTGCGGTTTCCAGTACAAGGCCCGCCAGCTTCGCAAGGAGTGGACCGGCCTGCGCGTGTGCAGCGGCCCCGGCACGAGCGGTTGCTGGGAGCCGCGCCACCCGCAGGAATTCCTCAAGGGCCGGGTGGACAAGCAGACGCCGCCATGGACGCGGCCGGACCCTGAGCCGGTGTTCGTGACCTCGCGCGTCTGGGACGACGACGCGAAAGAGTGGGTTGAGGAATAATGGCCGTCACCGGAACCCAGACCACGCTCGACATCTGCACGGCTGCGCTTCGGCACGCCGGCCGCACGCCCTGGGGGCAGGCTGCGGAGGCCGAGGACATGGCATTCGCCGTGGGCGAGATCTTCCGGATGCTGAAGGCGTGGCAGGCCAGCGATGCGCTGTGGACCCGGGACACGCAGTCGGTCGCCCTGGTGACGGCGCAGGCGGCCTACACGCTGACCAGTCCCGCCAGACCTCTGCGTATCCACAACGCCCGCTACAAGGACGCCAACGGCTATGAGATGCCGATGGAGCGGATGACGGCCGACGAGTACGACGCCCTCCCCGACAAGGCCTCTCGCGGCATCCCGACGACGTGGTTCTACGACCGGAAGGCGGAGGCGGGGACGCTCTACGTCTGGCCGGTTCCAGCCTCGGCCACGACCGAGACGATTGAGATGCGGATCGAGGCGGAGATCGAGGACATCACGTCTTCGACCGACGCGCTGGACGTTCCCGCGGAGTGGTACGACGCCGTGGTCTACGGGCTTGCTGCGCGGCTGTCGTCCAAGCCGGACGCGCGGTTGGTCGGCTATGCGACCGAAGCCCTCGCCGAGGCGCGCTCGTTCGGGTCTCAGGAGCCCTTGTGCCTTGGCTGGTGAGATCATGACCCTGACGGAGTTCCTTCGGCGTCGTGCGATTGCCGAGATGGAGCGCCGGGCGATGGAGATGGGAGTTGCGCCCGTGCGTCCTGAGTCGCAGAGCGATGGTCCGGCATGAACAAGCCCCTCGCCTTCTCCACCCATTCGGTCAAGCTCGGCGGGTGGTCTGCGGAGCGCATGGTCAACTACTACCCGCGGAGCTTCCCTGACGGGACGGCCGCCGGGCAGGTCATGGCGGTGCAGCACGCGGGATTGACAGAGTGGGTGGACCTGTTCGAAGGCACTGGCCTAACGTCCTCTCCGGTGCGGTGCGCCCTAGAGTTCGACGGAGACCTGTTCGCCTTTGCCGGCGGCATCCTGTGGCGGGTGAAGTCGGACGGCACGAGCAACAGCATCGTCTTCCCGATTGATCCTGTCGACCCGCAGAACCTTGTGGACGACGCCGGCGCAACGATGGCGACGGACGGGATCAGCATCGGGATCGTCGCGGGCGGCGTCTACGCCGTCGTCACCCCGGGCAGCGGGTTCTCCGCCACGGCGTCGTTCCCCGACCTGCCCGAGATCGTCACGGCGAGCAGCGTCACTTGCCTGAATCACAAGATGATCGTCTCGGGGAAGGGCAGCGGCCGGGACGATGTGATCGCGGTCTCGGACGAGCTGGACGCTGACAGCTTCCAGAGCGCCGCGTTCGGCTCTGCGGAGGCCGATCCGGATGGGCTGGTGCAGGTCCTGACGGTCGGGGACGTGCTCTATGGGCTCGGCAGGAAGACCGTGGAAGCGTTCTACGACAGCGCAAGCGGGGACTGGCCGCTTGCGCCCTACCGAGGCTCCGTCATTCCGCATGGCCTGCTGTCGAAACGCGCCGTGGCCCACGACGGCAAGACGATTTATTGGGTGAGCCGCGAGGGGCGGGTCTTCCGGGCGCAGGGGCTTCAGGAGCAGGAAATCTCCCACCCCGGCGTGGCCAAGGCGCTGTCCGACAAGAACAACGCCCGGTGCTTCATGCAGCACGATGGCGAAGAAACGTTCTTCGTCGTGCGCGTGCCGGGGGAGCCGGCCTGGTGCTTCGGGCTGAAAACGCAGCGGTGGAGCGAGCGCGCCACGGGCGCCGACATGGGCGCTTACCTCGGCCGATGCAGCGAGCGCATGAACCTCGCCGGAACGTCCTATGAAACGCAGATCATCGGCGGCCAGGACGGCAAGCTCTACAAGCTCGACCCGACTGCGAACGTGGATGGCAGCGACGTCCTAAAGCGCTGGATCGTGTCTCAGCCCGTCATGCAGCGCGAGTTCACGGTGGACCTCATTCAGCCTTGGATGAGCACCGGAACGGTGGATATCGGGCGCGACCCCAAGGTGACGCTCTATCGGTCGAAGAACGGGCGCGAGTTCACGGTCGTGGGGCAGCGGTCGCTCGGCGCGGTCGGCGACCTTGATCGGGAAGTCTACTGGAACGGGCTCGGGCACTTCACGCGGCGGGCTCAGTTCGCGCTTGAGGTTACGGACCCGGTTCGGGCGGACGTCTACGGCGTGGATATGGACGCGCGTTGAGCGCCTACCTCGCTGTCTACGGCAGCAGGCTCACACTCCTGGCGGTCAATGCAATCGGCGGCTCGGTGCCGCTCCTGGGCTTCGACGCGGTGGACGCGGCCGGTCGCCCGACGATCCCCCTTCGGA
>CERT01012838.1_pt1 | contig 12786 bp, 5 predicted proteins | sample 530691 | NCBI WGS metagenome assembly CERT01 (sample SAMEA2620861, study PRJEB7988) | marine metagenome | biome: marine biome (ENVO:00000447); feature: surface water layer (ENVO:00002042); material: "saline water (ENVO:00002010), including plankton (ENVO:xxxxxxxx)" | depth 5 m
ATGGAAAGAGAAGGAGAGCTTTGGTCTAGAAATGCAGAAAAAGATAAAGTTGGTACACTACTCGGTATGTCACAACAAGAAGTAGCGGCTTATAGAGAACAAGCAGCTGCTGCTAGACAGGCAAAATGGGATGCTATTGCAGGTGGAGTAGAATCAATAGGCAACATGTTGGTACAACCTCCAGGAGGAGGTATAGCGCCTCCAGCACCTGGTCCTGTTATGGAAAGTTCTGAGCCAGGCAGAGAAAGACCTCCTGGAAAGTATTTCTTAGGTGTAAAAGTAGGTGATGTTTATGTTCCGCCACCGTGTAATGGTAGTATTTAGTGATAAAAATTTAATTATGATAAATAAATATAACTTAAACGATAGATCAGACAAAGAACTTGCTGCTTTTAATAAGCGTAAAAGGATGGAAAAATCTGTTGAAAAGATATTAGACAATGCAGGCGAGCTACCTCCAGAAGAATATAGTAATATATATAGATCTCTTTTAACTAAAAGAAATAGGTTTATTGATGGCACAAAAGAAGATAGAGCTATGATAAAAAGAGAAGCTAATCAAATGAAAGAAGCTATAGTAGCATATAGATCTTTTAGACAAGACCTAGCTGCAGCATATAAAACTGGATCGTTAATGAGTACTTGGGCAGATGGAGAGCAAGGTGAGGCTGTTATGGGTTTATTAGATGATGCACCAAGATTAGTACAGAAAAAATGTCCTGAAGGATTAAATTGTGCTGATAAAGATCAAATAGGTGTTATTATGCCAGACTTTAAAACGGTTAACGATGCTAGACAAAGAATGTTTGAATTACACTCAAAGAGAAAAGAAATAATTACAGATGAAGATACTGCAGATGAGTATAATGACGCTATGACTGGATTAAGAGAAATAGTAGAAAAGCAAGGCGCTAAATGGACTGATATAGCTAATCTTAAGAAAATGATAAGATTAAAAGATAATCAAAGTCAAGATGTTTTAACAAAGATGGGCAACAACTATCTAAGAACTTCGTCGAATGCTATTGAAAGAGAAAATCCACAGTTTAATGAATTAGCAGCTAGAAGACAGGTGCGTGCAACACTAGTAGATAAAGCATCTAATATACAATCACTAGCTTATGATGAAATGATACCGGGTAGAGTTTTCTTTAATGATATAAAAGAAAAAACTAAGTTAGATTTTATGAAATCAAGAGGTGAAAACGCAAACCCACAAGAAGCAGAAGAGTTTGCTGATAGGACTGTTAAGTTTATGATTAATGATCCTAGATATCAAACACAATTCAAAGAAGAGCTTACAAATTATTTTACTGGATTTTTAAAGAAACAGTATGTAATGGGTGCTTTAAATAGAAGAAGAACTGAACACTCTAAAGAAGATAAAAAAACTACACAAACTCCAAATCAGCCAGTGCGATACAAGCCTGGGATTATAGCTGATAACATGAAAAAATAAAACACATTTATTAACGGGTAACTAACGAAACAGTATGGCAGAAAATAAATATCCTAAAACCATAAAGGTTAATGGGCAGGAACTAATTGTTTATAGCAAAGAAGAGGAAGCGCAGGCTAGACAGGAAGCTAAAGAAAACAATGTGGAGGTAGAAGATATCTCAATAAAAACCGATGAATCGGGAAACCAACCAAGCTCTACAGGGGGTGCGAATGTAGAGCAATTAACTCAAGCACCAGTCAATACGGAGTCAAGCTTGGAAGATGGTTCTTTGGAATCACCAAAGACTACTGAGCAAATATTAAACGACTCAAAATCTCAACAAAACAAAGATAATAAAAAAGAAAATCAAATAGAGCTAGTTAAAGACGAGGCTAAAGATCCTATTGGTAAAAACGATCTAGCAGCGTTAAACAAGAAAAACATTGATGGTTTAGTAAAATATTTTAGAGATAATAAAAATGTTAACGCTAAAAGAGTTTCTGATACTTATAATAATCTTAGTAGTGTACCTAGTGTTCTTGTAACTCTTCCTGATGGTGAAGAAGTAAACATATTCAACGTTGAAGGACTTGATGAAGATAGCGATAAGTTTAAAGAACAAGTAGAGAAACTTCAGTATATAAATAAAAAAACTAAAGATGCTAGCAACAAAGATATTTATATAGCTAACTCTTTTCAACGTGACGCTGTTAAAATAAGACCCGTTGATTTAAATGCTATTAATGATAATTTTAGTAACGCTGGCTATACTGTAGAGCCAGTTAAAAATAAATTAGGCATGGAATCTATGCTGGCTTTTAACATATCTAAAGACGGCGTTGTACAACAAGAAGGTGTTGAAGCAAAAGATTTACAAAAGTGGTTTTATAAAAATTTATCTCAAGAAGATTTTAAAAAAATAGAAAAAGCAGCTGGTGAAGAAGCTATAAGCTATTTAGATTTAGTAAAAGCCCAGGAAAAAAAATCACTTCTTGAAGAAAATAATCCAGTAAAATTTGAGGAAAATAGACAAGAATTATTAAACAACGGTATATCTAACCAAACTCTTATAGCTGAACTAGAACTAGAGTCCACAACTGAAGAAGATGATTTTTCATTTGTTATGCTTGAACCTTCTAGCAAAAAAAGGACTAGTTATGATATAAACCTTATATCACAGTTTCTTAATAGTCCTATAAAAGAAGAGGTTACTGTTCCAAATGCCAAAACGATTAGTGGCACCAGTAAGCAACTTAAAGAAGTTGAAAATTGGCCAGCAATGAGACGCCAACAATTAGAAGATTTAAATAGCTTTTTAATAGATCCTGAAAAAACTCAAGGTGAAAAAAATGCTAAAATGAAAGAGGTTTTAGGTGGTATTATATCAAACGATGAGGTAATTAAAAATTTAAATAAATTATTAAATGAAAAAGTTGGTATTAGAGATGAAGATGTAGATAACTCTATAGACATAAAAGTAAATAATCGTAAGAGTAACTACTTAGAAACTTTAATAAAAAAAGATCCTAATGTTCAAAAACAATTAGCTTATCTAAATTACTTTAAAAAAACTAATCAAGGTCTTGTTGAGAATGATGATGGTAGTAGAAGTTTTAAATCTTATGAGGTTGAAAAAGAAGGTATAAAAGCTAAACAAGATTTACTACTAAATGATCTTAAGAAAAAACAAGAATCATTTACTCAAGATATATCAACCTACATGGATGGTTTACCCTCTTATATTCAAGTAAAATCTGAACAAGATGAGAATGGTAGAGTATCTATTAACGTTAGTGTAGCTGATAATTATATTGATGAAGAAACAGCTACTAGTTTAAAGGGTATAGATAGTGAACGAAAAAAATTATTACCAAAATTAAATAGTTTAGAAAGAAAAGTTGTTGGGTTGCAAAACCAATATGAAAAATTAGTATCACAAATAAACGCTGGAGATGATGATCCATGGAAAAGAATATTAGCTCAACAAGTTTATAATCAGTATCAATCAGCTTTTGAAGAATTATCTACTGAAAATAAAAAAGATGTAGAACTAGTAGAACAGTACAACAAAACCTTGTCTACTTTAAATAAACCTGATGATCAAAAAAGAAAACAACTACAAGAGCATTATCAAAAAGAATTAAATGAAAAAGTTAATTTATTTAATGAGTATAATGAAAACGTACAACAAGCTTATACAGAAATAACAACTGAGTTTAATGAATATGTTTCTAACATTCAAGATGTTGCTGAGTTAGCTCCTATATCTACTAAAGAGTATAGAGACATGGTTGTCTTGCAGAAAGACTTTAAAAACGGTGTAAATAGTATGATTTTTAGTATAGGCTCTTTAACTGGTAGCGAGTATTCTAAAACAAAATTAAAAGCTATTCAAGATGGTACTGCTAATCTTCTACCAACAATGTTAACTCACCAAGAGGCTGTAAAACTTGGTAGAAAATCTGAGTTTGTAACTAGAACTCTATCTCAACAAGCTACTCCAGCTTTAGTTGCAATAGGATCTAGTGCTATAGGTTTGCCACCTGTTTTTACAGCAGCTGTTTTCTCACTTAGTCAAGGTGGTGAAACTTTAGTTAGTTTGGAAACTCAACAGCAACAAGGTAAAGATGCTAAACTTGCTTTATCAAAATTAAATGAAGACTGGAAAAATGGTAAGGTATCTAGACAAGACTATTTAAAAAGAAAAAAAGAATTAGAGACAACCATAAGCCTTGGTGACATGTCTAGAAGGCAGATAGTAGGAGCTACACTAGCGGCTATGGCATCAGAGTTTGCTATAACATACGGTGCTAATTTTATTAACTTAGGTACTATAGGTAATAGTAGAAAGGTTATACAAGATTTAAGTAAGTCTGGAATGCCAACTATGGGTGAGTTAATAACAAGAAGTAATTTTCAAGCACTTGGGCAGTACTTAAAACAAACTGGCGCGGCTATTGGTGGTGAGGTTGCTGAAGAAGTTGCTATACTACTTTCTTCAGAGCTTAGTAACGGTTTAATACTTAAAAGAGACTTTGATTTTAGTCAAATAGATGATACTATAGTTTCTTCTATTATACTAGGAGCTAACATGAATGGTTTTTCAGGTGCATACAGCACGATAACAGCACAATATGCCACCAGAGAATCTAGAGCTATTTATCAAGATGTTAAATCTGAAATACAAAACGTGCAAAGCCAAATGGAGGGGTTAACAGATAAAAGATCTGATGCGCTATATAGAAAACAACTTCAAGCAAAACTTTCTAATTTGTTTGATCAATTAAATGTTGGTCAAGCGGGTTTAGAAATAGATGCTCTAGTAGGAGGCTCTGTAAGTTTAGAGACTTTAGTTAAAAACAGTTTAGATTTAGTAGATCTTCACCAAGCAGCTGGTGTTAAGCAGGGTATGACTGAAGATCAAGTTAATGATAAAGTTGAAAAATATTTAGACAAACTTGATAAAACAGATAAAAAAGCTGCAGACTCGTTTAGAGCTAGAATGGAAAACGTTAATGAAATAAAAAACAAAACAATTAACGATATACAAGAACAATACGAAGGTGATATACTTTCTGAAGGAGGTTTGGTTGATAAATTGTTTGGTAAAAGAGGTAGACAAGCTCATGACTTTTTAAATAAAAAGAATTCTGATTTTGCAGATCTTAACAATAGACAAAAGCTTTTGTTGATAAACATGCACGTAAAAAATAGCTTTTTAAAATCAGAGGCAGATAGAATTAAAAAGTATGACAACATAAGAGAGTTAGTAGAAAGAAACGTATATAATGGAAAAACTTTTAAAGAAGCTAAAAATGAGAATCCAAAATTAAAGAGAAATAAAAAAGCTGAAAACCAAGTTTTAGAATCGTTTGCTCAATCTACTATAGTTGGTGCCGCTGACGCAACAAGTATTTACAGAGGTGGTAAAGAAGCGGTGAGTTTAATACTAAAAAATAATCCTAATATTAAAGAGTTAAGCGATTTAGAAGTTGAATCAGATCTAACTGTAGAGCAAATAAAAGAAAAATTAGACGAGTTTAATATACCTGAAGATAAAAAGCAAGAAATTATACAGGGACTAAGTGATGGTAGTATAAAAGGTACTATATTTGATGGAAAATATATAACCACAGCTTCTAAAACAGCTGTTAATCAAGCTTTAAGAGATGGAAATATACTACAAGGAACTGTTTTTTCTCATGAAGTTGGCCACGCTTTAGATGCTATAACAATGAAAAGAGGTGAGATAAATGATTTTGCTATCAATCTAAATGAAGCTTTAAAGTCAGACTCAGAGCTTTATGATTTACACCGCGCCGTTGTTAACAGCTTAAGTAACATAGTTGTAGATGATAAAGGTACTAGGATGTGGGATGTAAAAAAGGGCATGGATGTTAACTCACAAAGTGATTTAGCTAAAGATGAATATACAAAAAGAGTTCAAGATCTGATGCAGCATCGTAATTTTAAAAACGCTAGAAAAAAAGCTTCTAAAATGAGTGGTCAAAGCACCATGAATATACTACGTGGTGTCGTTAAGGGGGATTATAAGTTTGATACACCACAAGATGCGATTGGTTATTTAGTTGATTATTTAGATTCTTTTGAACAAAATAAACTTAGTAAATTTATTGAAAGAAAAATAAAAGCAAAAACATCTAGAATAAAACAACTAGAAAAAACACTAAATAAGTTTGGTAAAGTAGAAGACGATAGTTATGTTGTAAAAGATAATGCAAGTACTGCTGATCAAAAGAAGTTTCAAGAGGCTTTATCAGAATACAACGATATAATGGAAAAACCTGGTTATAGAAAGTCCGCTGACAAAGGTCCTACTATAGATAAAATAGGTCAACACTACAGTGTTGAAGACTGGAGAAACGGTGGGTTCCAAGTAGCTTTAAACGTGATGCAGCAAGGAAAAATGCTAGATGGTCTTATACTGGCAGCTCAAGCTAAAGCAAACCCAAGTGTTCCAATGAAAAATAAACCTAAAGGCGTTAAGAAGCAGTTTATAAACGATGTGTATGCTGAGTTAACTAGTCATGTAAAAAACTACGATGTTACAAAGCATCCTAGTTTGTTTAGCTGGATAAACACACAGTTAGGTAATAAATCTTTAAACGTACAGAAAAGTCCAGAATTAGGTTATTCGCCTGATAAAATCAGTAGAGCTAAAGATGTTGACGCTAAAACAGAAGAAGGTGCTCCGGTTGTACAACTACAAGCTGACACCGACGCTGAAACGCGTTACATTGATAATATAGGTTTAAAAGAAACTGACACCGAACTGTATTCTCAATTAAGACAAGATATAAATTTAAATGAGGAACTAATGGATAAAGTTGTTCAGGTTGTAACAACAACTTTTGGCACTAGGCTTCCAGATGTTAGTGACACTAAATTTAGAATAGCTATTGAAAAAGCTTTTAAAGAGCAATTAAAAAAACCTATACAGAAGATGATAGGTGTAAGAGCTGATTATGATGCATTTTTAGTAGAGCATTTTCCAGCCGTATTTAATGCTTTATCAACAGAAACGTTAGTTCAAATGGAAAGAAACGTAGATCCTGAGCTAAGAATATTCACAGACTCAAGAAGAATAACAGAACCCACAGAGGTTGATCAGCTCATAAGCGATGGTTTACTACCTATGAACACTGTTCGTGGAGAAATAAATAGAACTTCTGGTCCTTTTTTAAATACTAAAAAGAAACTACCTAGTGACGCTAAAATATTAGCTTTTTTTAGAGGCACTAATATGGAAGCTGAGTTAGGTTATAAAGTTGTTGGTTCAACGCTTGGAACCAGAAAAGATGCTTTGGCTATGAATATAGGTGTTGAGCTTGCTTTTGATGCAACGTCAGAGGTTTTATCAAAACCTGATGTTCAAAAAAGAAGAAGAAAAGTATTAGCTCTTGATGATAAAACTCAAATAGATAATGAAAAAGCTTTAATAGCTAAAATAATAGATAGAGATCCAAATATACTGTTCTCTAGAGAGGGTAAAACAAACAAAATTCCAAAAAATTATACCGGAGAAATGTTTGGACAACACTTCGATCAACTAGTGAATGATATAATTTCAAGCAAAGATGGTGTTAATAGTTTTATAGATAGTAAGGGTAAACTTATAAAAGATTATGTTCATGAAATACCACAATTTACGGTAGATGTAGTAAATTCATTATATACAAACGGATCTATACCTACTACTGATGAGGTTCAATTTAAAAAAGGTATTGCAGCTAGTAACTTAGATGAAAAAACCAAAAAAGCTTATAGTGACGATGGTGTTTTAAGTAGAAACAATAAAGATGTTTTGGATAAAATAGATAGACAAATGAATTTTGTTTTTGATTTTCTTGGTGGTGACATCATAAATGAACTACAAAGACAGGGTAAGTTAGAAATATTTGCGTACCACCTTAGATATCTAGATCCAGCAAAGAAAAAAAGAGGTCTTGATAAATCAGGAGATTATTATTCTTCTCTTCAAGACAAGATAAACAGAGCTAAACAAAATCCAGATGGCAAAACTGATGTTGGTATAGATATTGGTTCTGTAAATGCTATGAACACTAAAATACAAGATAGCGTACTAAATGATGTTATAGAAATAGCTAACATGCCTATAACTGCAGCTGAAAAAAGGCAAATGTATTTAGACTCTATCGCTGATAGAGTTGTTGGTGCTAATAACGCAAACCCAACTTTAGCAAAACATATTGCAAAAACCTTAATAACATTAGCTCGAAATAAAACAATAGGTAAAGAAACTGTACTACACATACTTCAAGCACAAACTCAACTAGCTGGAGGTTTTAGAGCTTTTACAGATTTAGCTATGATTGATTTTAGAGATGGATCACAAGCTTTGTATGTAGATAAAGATGGAAACTACACTAACGATAAAAATAAAAAAGGAATAAGTGTAAACACAAAACACCCTCAGTTTAAAGAAGTAAAAAGTGTTTTACAAAAAGCTGGTGAATTAAAAAACTTAACCCCAGACCAAGTTGATAAAAAAGTAATTGAGCTTCTTAAGTTTAAAGGCGAGCACTTAACGCCTAACGCTAATACGATGTTAGAAATAGGCAAGTTAATTGATGATACTTCTGTTGATTTAGATAATGAGCTAGATAGAATATTCAATAGTCACAGTCAATTGTTAACATCTGATTATGTAACTAAAAAAATAGATGGTAACAAAACTTTGGGATTTGAAGGTTTAGGTAGAAATAGTACTCTTGGTTATGATAGAGTTGGAATAGTACCACAAGATAGCAAGTTTTTTATAGGACCAAATGGTGAAACCTTACAAGATGTTCTTGCTAATAAAAAGTATAAAGACTCTATAGTGTTGTTTTCTAAAGATGGTGGCAAGATATCTAACAACATTAAAAAAACTTTTATAGCTGAAGAAAATATAAGAAAAGCTATAGAAACTGGAGAAACAAATGGTATGTCTACTTTTGACTTTGACGAAACAGTTGGAGTAAGTGAAAACTTTATTATAGCTAATAAAGATGGTAAAACAAAACGTATATCATCTGCTAACTGGCCTAAGGTCGGTGAGAAACTAGCAGCTGAAGGTTGGCAGTTTGATTTTAGCGATTTTAATAAAGTAACTAAAGGTAAACCAGGACCATTGTTTCAAAAGATGAAAAATCAAATTGCTAAATATGGATCTGATAATGTTTTTATACTAACAGCTAGAGCATCAGAAAGTGAACAAGCTATACACGATTGGTTGAAAAGTAACGGTATAAATATACCTAGAAAAAATGTAACTGGACTAGGTAATAGCACTGGTGAAGCTAAAGCTCAATGGATGTTAGATAAGTTTGCCGAAGGTTACAACGACATGTACTTTGTTGACGACGCTATAACTAACGTTGAAGCTGTTAAAAATGTACTAGATCAACTAGATATTAAATCTAAAGTTGTTCAAGCTAAAATTAAATTTAGTAAAGATGCTGACGCAACTTTCAATGAAATGCTAGAAAGATCTTTAAATATAGGTAAAGAAAAAGTTTTTTCAGCAGCTGAAGCAAGAATAAGAGGTAGGGGCAAAGGTAAGTTTGATTTTTTCATACCACCATCAGCTGAAGATTTTAAAGGTCTATTATATAGTTTTTTAGGAAAAGGTAAACAGGGTGATGCTGATATGGAGTTTTTTAAAGAAAATTTACTTAAGCCTTATGCTCAAGGTTATAAAGACTGGAATACATATAAACAAAACATGGCTGATGATTATAGTAACTTGAAAAAAAGGTTTCCAAATGTTGTTAAATCATTTAACGATATAGTGCCTGGCACAAACTTTACAGCTGAAATGGCTGCAAGAGTTTATCTATGGAACAAATCTGGTATTGATATACCAGGATTATCTAAGCAAGCTAAAACAAAGTTATTAAGTTATGTTAATGCAAATGCTGATTTAAGAAGCTTTGCGGAAAACACAGCTGCTGTAACTAAAAACAAAGATGGTTATATAAAGCCAAGAGACTATTGGATGACAGAAACTTTTGCTAGTGATTTAGCTAACACGGTTAACAATGTTGGTAGGCAACAGTTTTTAGCTAACTGGCAACAAAACTCTGATATAATATTTTCTGAAAAAAACCTAAACAAAATAGAAGCTGCAAAAGGTCCTGCTTTTAGAGAAGCTCTTGAAAATATGCTTTATAGAATGAAGACTGGTAATAATAGAATGACAGGTACAGATAGAACTGTAAACCGATTTCAAAACTGGGTTAATGGATCTGTTGGTGCTATTATGTTTTTTAATATAAGATCAGCTGGGTTACAAACTATATCTACACTTAACTATATAGATTTTGCTGACAACAATTTGTTTGCAGCTTCTAAAGCTTTTGCTAATCAACCTCAATACTGGAAAGATTTTGCTATGCTATTCAACTCACCTATGTTGAAACAAAGAAGAGCTGGTTTAGCAATAGATGTATCATCTTCAGAACTTAGTAAAGCTTTTTCAGATGGTAGAGGTAAACCACAAGCTCTATTAAATTATTTATTACAAATAGGTTTTACACCAACACAGATAGCAGATAACTTTGCTATAGCGAGTGGTGGTGCTGTTTTCTATAGAAACAAGGTCAATAGATATTTAAAAGATGGTATGACTAAGGTTGATGCTGAAAATCAAGCTTTTTTAGATTTTCAAGAAAAAACAGAAGAAACTCAACAGTCTGCAAGACCTGACTTAATATCACAACAACAAGCTGGTCCATTAGGTAGGTTAGTTTTAGCTTTTCAGAATACACCGATGCAGATGACTAGATTAACTAAGAAAGCTATATCAGACTTAGTCAACAATAGGGGTGATCGTAAAGCTAATATATCTAAAATAATATATTATGGCGCTATGCAAAACTTACTATTTGGTACACTGCAAAGTGGATTAGCATTTATGATGTTTGGTTCAGATGAAGAAGATGATGAAAAAAAGAAAATGTCAACTGAAAGAGTAATGAATGGAGCTCTTGATACTTTACTTAGAGGTACCGGTATTTACGGAGCTGGTATTGCTACTTTAAAAAATACTTTATTACAATGGCAGGAAGAAAAACAAAAATCATTTGGCCAAAGAGATGATACTAGAATATTATTACAAGCTTTAAACCTATCACCACCTATTGGTAGTAAGATTAGAAAAATAAACAACGCTATTAAAACAGAGAAGTTTAACAAAGGTGTTAGTAAAGAGTTGGGTTTTAGAATTGAAAATCCTAACCTAAACAAGTGGGCTAATATAATAGAAGGTACAACAAATTTTCCTTTAGCTAGGATGGTTAATAAAGCAAATAATTTAGAAGAAGCTATAACAGGTGACCATGAAACTTGGAAACGTGTGGCTTTAATTGGTGGTTGGGATAAATGGAGTTTAAATGTAAAAGATGAGGAACTAGAAGCTGCTAAAGTAGAAGCTAAAAGAAAAAGAAAAGAAGAAAAGAAAAAGATAAAAGAACAAGAAAAAATAAAAAAACAAAAAGAAGAAGAAGAAAGAAAAAAGAAAGAAGGTATTAAAAAAGTTCAATGCTCTGGAATAAGATCTAACGGTCAAAGGTGTAGCATTATGATAGAAACAAAAAATGAAACAGCTCTATGCCAACATCACAAGACTAGAAAAGAAGGTGAGGATAAAGATGGTGATGGTTTGAAAGAATATAGATGCACAGCTACAAAGTCAAATGGACAGAGATGTAATAACTACACTGAAAACAAAAATAAAAAGTGTTATGCTCACCAATAAATATGTAATAATATAGTTATGGCTTATAAACAATCAAACAATCCTTTTAAAAAATCAGCAGAACCAAGACGAACGATAGGTCGTGGTAAAAACTTCAATAAAGCTAATCCTACTGGTACTGGTGCGGCTGCTGGAGGAGGTATGACACAAAAGGGTGTTGACGAGTATAAACGTAAAAATCCTGGTAGTAAACTAAAAACAGCTGTAACAACTAAACCATCAAAGTTAAAACCTGATAGTAAAGCTGCTAAACGAAGAAAATCATTTTGCGCTAGATCAAAGGGTTGGACAGGTGAAAGAGGTAGAGCAGCAAGAAGAAGATGGAATTGTTAAATTAAAATAATAAATATGATAAATTGGATAAACTCTTGGAAATCAAGAAACAAAAAAGATAGATACGAAATAGCATTAAGAATAAGTACATTAACAGTATTTGAATTAATGTTTTGTCCTTGTTGGGAATGTAAGAACAAAGGTAAATGCGCAAGATTTAGATTAATGATATTAAACTTTGGATTTGAAATATAATGTGCCCTTGTCCAGTATGCATGGCGGCAATAGTTCTTGCAGCGTGTAGTTACAAGTTATTAAAATGAAGTTTATAAACAGTGCGCAAATAGAACATAGAAACTCTTTAAAAGAAGGTAGAGTTGCTGGTGGTTGGCATGGGTCAACTACTAGAATAAAAATACTACATAGTGATTTTATTCCTGACGATGGTGGTAGAACATATGCTATTGATGATACGGGTGTAGGGTCAGAAAATCTTTTTGGAGAATCATATAGCAATCACACTTCATATGCTACAATACCAATACCAACTGGCTATAAAGCCACACATGTAATGATATATGGTAGTGCTACAGGTGCTGTAGAAGTTTGGGAGCATCAAATAAATTCTAAAACAGGTGTAAGTAAAGGGACTGGTAATGTTGATACTGAAATAGATATAACAGATGTTAATAGTAGTTCAACAAACTATTTGTTTATACAAGTGGCTCAAGGATCTGGAGATGAGATACATGGAGGTTACGTAACAATAGAAGCAATATAATAATTATGG
>CERT01010853.1_pt1 | contig 12734 bp, 17 predicted proteins | sample 530691 | NCBI WGS metagenome assembly CERT01 (sample SAMEA2620861, study PRJEB7988) | marine metagenome | biome: marine biome (ENVO:00000447); feature: surface water layer (ENVO:00002042); material: "saline water (ENVO:00002010), including plankton (ENVO:xxxxxxxx)" | depth 5 m
TCTTGTTCTGTATACAGGATCAGATAATTTGTCGCCTATTTTTTGAAATAATGTCCTTTTTTCTACTTGATCATTCTTATCATCATCTTCTACATTGTTTAATAAATTATTCTTATTGTTAGAAAGATTTAGGTTGTTTTGTAAGTTGCGATATTGGTCATTAGTTAAATTATTGAATAAACCTATATTTTCTTTTTGTTTATTTATATCTAATGCATTATTTATATTGCCACTTAATGTTGTTGTACCTATTTGATCAGATGGTGTAGCACGATAAGAGCCTGCCTCTATTTGTGCAAGCAATTTATTCATATCTTCATCTGTTCGATTTTGACCTAGAAGAGAATCTAATATAGACATTTACAATCCCAATTGTTGAGCTTTAGCTAATAATTCTAATAAACCATCTCCTGCAGATACGCTACTCATTCCTTGACTGCCAATTGCACCTGCTATAGCACTAGAGTCGCCATATGGGTTAGTATTTGCATACAGGTTTGTATTTAAGTTTGACATAGCCCCAGATGGTGCTATTGCAGTTGATTGTGCCATTGGCACACTATCGCCTGCTGTTAATTTTTCAAAAGGATTTTGTTCCCCACTTCCCCCTGCACCGCCAGTGCCAGAGCCCATTTTAGCAAACATTTCTGACGCACCTTTTGGGTCTTTTGATATGGTATCGCCCATTGTTGCTAATATGTCTATTAAACCTTCTATCATGCTATCCCCCTTAGCCCATTAAATCCATGCCTAATGATAGGTAATCAAATAAGCCTATATCTTTTCTGTTTTGTGTTGTTGTAGGTACAGTTGTTGCACCTAATGCTTGTGATAAATAACCTAGTGTTTCAGCAGGCATACCAGAGTATCCACCAAACTGCTGTTTAGCTGAATCAAATAAATTCTGGTTTATAAGTTGCTCAACATTACCTTGTTGTTGCATATTCTTTAATACAGTTTGACCCATATCAAATCCTTGCCTACCTAAATTAGCGTACTGTTGTGCACCTTGCATTGCTCTGTCTTGTGCTCTTTCACCCAAACCAATATTGTAAGCATCAGTTTGATACATCCTATTTAAATCACCTGTAGCTAAATTTGTAGCCCTGTCAAAACCTTGTGATCTTAAATTACCAACAGTTGCACCAACACGATCTAAAAAGTTTCGTTGCATTTCAGCATCTGCAATACCATGCCTAGAACCACCATATGCACCTGCTTGTCCAAATCTAGTATCTTGTATATTACCTGCAATCTTATTGGCTCTTGCCATATCATCGATAGTTTGGTTTATAACCTGATCCTGATATTTGTTCTCATAAGGAGACAGATTCATATCAGCTAAGACTCTAGTTTCTATTGGTGCTTGTTGAAAACCACTAGCTTGTGCAGTTGCACCCATTGCATCAGTAATACCTCTAGATGCTTGTAAAGCTACATCTGGATTTTGTGATTGATTCATTCTGTAACCAAATGTATTACCAAACTGTGGGTTGTATTGTGCTACTGGTGCACCACTGCCTGTCATTGGTTGATTAGGGTTAGGCGTATCTTTACGCATTTTGTGACTAGAACCACCCATTATGAAAGACCTCTCGCATTATTTTGATACTTTTTCAACATATCATCTTTTGGATCAACCACACCTGAATCTGCAGGGTCTGCATCGCCAAATAATAAACCTCTAATTCTTGCCTGATTAGGATCACGCTGTTCAAACTCCATTCTTGCTTGCTCAAATAGTGGGAATGCAGAATAACCACGAACACCGCCAATATCTTGTACTGGTAGTAAACCTTCGTTTCTGTCTTTTGGAGTTATAAAGCCAAATGCATCAGCTTGGTTAATAATATTATCTTTAACTGCCTCACCTGTAGCCGTAGGCGTTGCAACATCGCCACCAATATACGGCATGTAATCTAACTGTTGCATTACTTCAGCTCTTCGCAGGTTTCTTTTGCTTGGCTCTTCTACCCAACTAGGTATTTCTGTTTTGGATGTAGAACCACCGCCTTTACCGCCACCACTCATATTAAATATCCTTCGCTAATGTTGTATACAATTCTCTAAAACCTCGTTTTTCCAGTACACGCTTCCATCCACGCCTACCTGATAAACTAAATGCACTACAGCCAAATTCCTTTGCCCAAATTTTTGCCGACTCTTCCATATCTAATACTTGCTGTAGTTCGCCTGCATATAAAAATATGTGCAAAACTTTTTTTCTAGGAAATACGACAATTTCAGTTATTGCACAACCTAATGGTGCTTCCCAAAATTGGTATTCTCCTTTTAAAACGCCCTCAACAATATCATCGAATGTATGGGTTTGATCTCCATACTCTAATGCAGATTCTATAAGACTCCTGCAATCGTTTAGTTTTTCTACAATTCCTTTTTCCATCGCCCGATTATACCATTTTATGAAAAAATATGTTATGTGTGATGTTTAGTTCAAACTAACCCATGCACCATTTGCATATACTTTTAATTTATCTACTGAACTGTCGTAAAACATCATACCTTCTTCTGGTGATGTTGGTTCAGTTGCAGATGTTGGTACTTTTATATGATTACCGCCATCAGCCAATACTACTCTAGTATAGACATTATCTTTGCTTACTACAGGATATTTGTTTTGCCTGTTCCATAATAGTATGCCATCTTCTTTTGCACTATCTCCTGTAGCAAAAAATACTAACCTAGACCTAGTTCTAGTCAACCAGTCATTGAGCCTTTCAGCCCAGTTCTTATAATTTGTGTCGCCTGCTGATGGTGGTCTTTCTATTGTCACCTTTTACCACCTGTCGTAACTTCTACACGCATTTTGCCTACCTTCCAGTTAACTAGGTTGACACCATTTATTCTCATACGCACTTGCCTGCCCTGTAATCTTACTGATGTAGGATTGCTTAAAGTGAATGCACCATGTGTTGTTTCTGCACCAGTTGGATAGTATCTAGTTTTAAATGTTACGGACACATCACCCAAATTATTTTCGTCAGGTATTAATTTAGTTACATTCATCACATTGTCGCCTTCGCCTAATGATATAGGACTGCTTTCAACAAAAGGCAATACATTCTGATGATCATAACCACGCTCTTGGTTGTATGCTTTGCCTGTTTCATCTAACCATATTGGGTTAGTAAATACGCCTATATCTACGCCTGCAGTTCTATTCAATTGTCCAATGTTCCAATGCTTCTCTTTATAATCAAAGATAACATACCTATCTATTTCCACTGATGAGCCTGATGGATAGAACCACCATATTTCATTGAACTGTCCGTTATGTAGACCCCATACTTTTGATATTTCTGCAGTGTTTATATCTTCAAATACATAGTCGTGTACAGCACATGGTATTTCTTGTACTGCTGATCCGTTATAGAAAAAGAATCCATTATTACCCATCCAGAAACCGCCTTCATCTAATGCTACTGCAGACCTTCTAGATACAGCTCCACAATCTTTTCCTACTTGCTCAAACCCATAAACGACTGGTGCACCAGAGTAGGTAGCCACAAATGCATCTACAGTTGTTAATATAAGTGTGCGACCTCTTACATTGATACCCTGTAAGATTTCACCTTGTGAGTTAATTGTATAGTCGCCTGCTTCGTTAGTAGCTGATGGTGTCCAAACAGTGTTGTCATCTCTATCGCACCAAGATATTTTTCTAGGATCATTATCTGACGCTAATGCAAATAAAAATCTATCCTCAGTTACAACAATAGACCTTGCTAGTGGTGAGTTAGATATTTGTTGTGCTACTGTAGAAGTATTTAATTGCCATTCATATATTTTTTTGTCACTAGTTGCACACGCTACTAAATATTGACCCCAGTTATCTAGTGCCCATGTATCAGCCTCTAAACCTATTGAGTTATCAGGTCTTTGTGTGCCGTAGTTGCTTAAACCATAGTAGTAACCGCCATAGCCGTTATTAGCATCAGCATTAGCCCTACCTGTTGTAAAACCTGCAGGAGTAATATCTGTAATTACATTTACACCACTGACATGAAATAATTTTTCGTAGTTACCAATTGCAAGATTAGGGTTAAACTGGTTATCTGTCCACGCTAATGCACCTCTAGGTGGATTTGTTATAGTTGACGCACCTTGTTTGTTATCTAGTACAGCACCACTGGCATTGAAAGTATCACTAGAATTAAATGCTGATGATTGCACATTAGGATTATAAAATTTAAGTGTTGTTGTATTTACAACCTCAAAGCAATAAACCTCATCTGAGTTAATATCGTTACCAGAAACAGAGCCAGTGCCTGCACCTGACAATTTAAAATTATTGCCTGCTGTCACGCCATGTGCTGTAGATGTGACTAATGTAAAAAACTCTGGCGTTCCTGATGTATCAATTGTAATAGATGTAACTGTTTTTGTTGCAGGTATGTATATTGATCTTTCTTCCCACCCACCAATAGGTCTAACAGAATTATTTTCCCATCTAATTAAATTAGCATCTCTCCACCTTCCAGAGTTTTCATAATCTGTTCCATGACGCACTACTCCTGCAGGTATTTTTAAACCTACTAATGGCATTACTTACCTCGCATTTTCATTAAACTTTTAGCACCACGAACACCAAAACTACTGGATATTGCTATAAACAATAAATATTGATACCAGTCAGGTAATTCTGATAGAGCCTTAAATGCTAATGACACTCTATCTATAACCGCTATATCGTCAACAGCTATTGCATAACCTACCATAAATATAGGTATAGAAAGTATGATTGTCCAAAACTCATCTTTCCATGAGTTAGATGATGCATCTGCCATTTTAGATTCCCAGTTAGCATCATTTTTTATTACTTCCATTTTGGCTTGATGTTTTGCCTGCTTTTCTTCACCTTTTCTCTTTAGGTGACTGCCAACTAAATTAGCTACTGGTGTTATAAGTGATTGCCACATTAGTCAAAAAACCTAACTGCTATAAATAGTGTTATAAAAAAGGGATATATTGCTATAACCCAACCTTCTAATCTTTTTATCCTATCAGAGCCTTCCTGTATCCTTGCATTTATACCTTTGTATCTTAAAGTACACTCTGCTTCGTGTTTTTCTAGCTTTGCTAATAATTCTTTAGTTGTCATGTGCTTGGCTCTGTTGGGAATGTTACGCCACTACGATCAGTAGCTGATGAATAAGTTGTTGTTAAATCTCTTAAACTTTGCCTGTATGTCGCCCACTCTGCTTTTTTGCTGTCAGACAAACCATTGTCAGGTAATTGTGTCCAGTCACAATTTGTTAATAAAGCATTTCTTTCTTCTCTAACTAACACCCAAAAAGAAATTGGCTGTATATCATATTTTACATATGGAATGTCGCTCATTATGAACCCCCAGTTCCACAGTGATCAATTAATATATATATATTTGTATAAACAGCAACTAATGTTCCATAAGAACCTGCAGGGAAAGTTACCTCAGTTGTTAATGTTGAAGTTGATGCTGTGCCGTTTGTTGTATTTCCTAATTTATAAACAGTTTGACCAGTGCCACTACCATCACAATCTAAAGTAAATGTTCCCAACACGCTAGTAATTCTAAATGTATCACCAATTCTTACTTTAGAAGTTTCAGCTCCTGAATTGTCACTAAATTGTGCAATAGGTAAATCAGCAGTACAGCCACTAGCACCATATTGTACTATCATGCCACCCCTAAAAGATGCAAATTGTGTAGTAGTTAATGTTGTGCCACTTGATAGATTGTCGCCATACAAAAACCCACCTAACAGAGTGCTAGAACCAGTTTGTCCTTGATGGTCTGGTAGTCTTATAGCTGAAAATTGTGCTCCCCCACCTGCAGGTGCATTTGTAGTATTTACCCTACCATATACTTTTGACCTAGTAGTAGAAGCAGTTGATGAAGAAGAATCAGCAATAGAAAGCCCTGCATTTCTACCCCCTCGATTGTGTGTTGTAGTAACAGACTCAACTGCACCGCCTAATAAATTTTGGGAGAATAGCTGAGTAGTTGATGGAGTATAATGTAGAACTAATCGGTCATCGAATAATGCGTTATTATCATCATGGAAAACAACTGGATGTGATGCACCAGATGAGCTTTCTTCTGTAACAGTTACAGTAGAAGCAAGGGTTGCAGTTGCTGAGTTACCAGTACAAGAACCAGAAGAGCCACTGGCGTTGCCTGTTACATTACCTGTTACATTACCAACAAATGTTGGTGCTGTTACAGTGCCAGTTGCATCTAGTGTGCCTGTAACATCTGCACCAGTTGATTTAATTTTTAACTTAACATCCTTATTAGCACCATTTGTAAGGAAAGTATTTGTTGTTGAGTTTATTGTTATATTTGTGTCTGTCAAATTAAGTGCATCAGTCACTGCTGTAGAACCATTATCTAAATTTTGCGTAGATAGATGCCCTATAGTGCCTTCTTGGTTATCACCTAATTGCATTTGACTATCGTCTGGCATTAACAAACTATCACTGTTAAATGTTTTATTACCTGTAATTGTTTGGTCGCCTGTTAATTTAACTACAGCATTATCATCAGCTTTTGCATTTAGTGCTGTTTGTGTGGCTGTAGATACAGGTTTGTTTGCATCAGATGTGTTATCTACATTACCTAAACCTACCATTGTAGATGTGATACCGCCTACAGTTCCTGTAAATGTTGGTGATGCTATTGGTGCTTTGCCTGATACAGTTGTATTTAGTGCAGATATGTCTACACCATCAACTGTTCCTGCAATTGTTATATTGCCAGATAAGTTAAGATTAGTTAGTTGTGTAGAACCAGACAATAAACTATCTATGCTGTCTAAGTTGCCATTGATGCTTGTACCCCATGTACCTTCAGCACCATCAACCTCTGGTTTAACTAGGTTATAGGTAGTAGTGTTTGTATCAGCCATTTATGAATCTCTTTTCCACATGTATACAGCAATGTATGGTTGCATGTTGTTGTGTGCACTACCGCCACCAGTGTTTCCTGTATCGGTTGACCCTGTACCATTCTCAGATAACTCATCTAATTCTCTACCACTTGTTACAGTGGTTACAAGACTGGAATCTACAGTTACATTTGATGCACCTTCTATCCTCATGTTACTTGCGTGTCTATGTGATGGTATTTCGCTCGTTGTTAGCGTATGGTTGTATTTACCGCCTGTTGCATCGCCTGCAAATGTTTTTGATTCTGTACCATCGTTTTCAGTACCAACACCTAATAAAACTCTACCTGCACCAAATGCTGACCATGATGTACCAGTAAATATTGTTGATGGATCGGTTGAGCTTGTTGATATGTATATCGCACCTACTGGATATATTTTGTTGTAGTTAAATGCACTGCTTAATGCAACATTACCAGTAGCATCAAACGACACATCACTAGCTGTAACATCGCCAGTAATAGAGAAATTTCTTGCTGTTTCTAATGCTGTAGCTGTGCTTGCGTTACCTGTTAAAGCACCAGTAAAACCAGTTGATGCTGTTATAGTTGTGCCATTAACAGTAGTAAAAACACCAGTAGAGGCAGTTGTAGCACCAATAGGAGTGCCATCTATCGCACCACTATTAATATCTATGCCTGTTATTGGAGTGCTACCACCTAGTATGCCATCTAGTGATGTCCAGTTGTTGTTTAACACTGTACCCCAACTATCTAGGTTTGCACCTACTGTTGGCAGTGTAAATGTGTAATTAGAAGTTGTAGCCATGTTTTTATCCTGCTTCTGTCCAAGTTGTATTAATTTGTGATTTATCTACCCATGTAGGTGTTGTCTTAGTAGCCTGTGACCAACTAACAGTTCCACCTGCTTTTTCTGCCCATGTAATATCTGTTCCTGTTGTACCTGCCCATGTAACTGTAGTATCAGTTGTTGGAAACCATAATCTAATTATGTCAACAACTACACTAACTGGCTGATTAGCATCAGATACAGCAAGATTAGGGAATGGTTCGCCCTGATACTTACCAAATCCCCATTTATATTGTCCATACTTCATTAGTCAGTCAGCCTTATATTCAATTTATAAGGGTCTAGTCTTATCTTTAAGGCAGTGTTATTTCCATCTAGTGATGTTGTCAATTGACCAACAACTAGCTTGTTACCGCCTGTCAGAGCATCATAGACGAACGCATGTGTAATTGTTCCCCACTGCTCTCCTAATGTCCATGTCAATGTCGATGTATTTGACGCTACATTAGATGCAACACTAAAACTACATAATTGTCGTGCATATGACGACTTATCTAATTCAGTTGTAGAGTTTGTTCCTAGCCCTACATACATATTAGATGGTGCTGTAAAACTTTGTCCTGCAAATACATGACGCAGTAATTTGTCATCTAGATAGTCTGTAAACGCCATTCTAGTATTTAGACCTACTAGTATCTAATCCTCTACTTCTAAATCTTAACCCTTTCACGCCTGCTGTAGATTGCTCTGATTCTAGGTTCAACCTTTTAACAGACGCAGAATACAATTGAGCCCATACAGTTAATCTTGTGTCATCTTGCAGGTATGGTGCTGAATGCAATAACGAACCATACAAATATATGTCTGGAGCATAAGTTAGTAACCAGTTAGTTGTATTAGCGTCACTCAATGCAGGTAGTGATTGTAAATATACTAGTTCAATATCAGTAGAACTGCTAGGCGTTGGAAATACCTCAAACTGATCTTCTACATGCCTGTAGTATGCAGGAGTGCCAGAAACATCATTACTGGCTGACCTTTTATCATCCATCGCAGAGCCACTAATTAGTTCTAGGCAGTCTGTACCGCCACTTGTGAGCCTCAGTCGTAGTGTCTGCACCCAGTCTGATGGTCTGACAAAATATTGTGTAGTTACTGATGTTGTTACTCGATTTTCCATACGCCAGTGACGCACATCACGATTAATTTGTGACTCAGCCAAATCAATAAATGTTGGGATAACACTAGTTAGGTCATCTCTGTTTAAGAAATCACCTATTTGTGTTTTTAATTCTGCAAATGTAGTTATAGCCATGTAAATTTACCCTGTTGTGCCCGATTTTATCACTTTTCTGTACATTGTTCTTTATTACTTCTTCGCACCTTTTTTTACTTTCTGTACTAATTTAGTTCCACCTTGTGCAATACCTTTTCCTACTGGAGTTACACTAATTAAACCTAAAAATCCTAATGCTCCATATCCTGCCTGTCTTAATGGTCTTTGCTCTTCCTCAGATAACGAATCATAGTAATCAATAAATGCATCAGCTCCTTTTTTCATGCTTTTTATAACAGGCTGTACAACAGGAGATTCAGCAACTTTTTCTACTAATGGTAATACTACCTCTGCCATTTCTTTAGTAACACCATCTACTATACGCCCATATTCAGGATGTGTTTTTAGTTTGGATGCTTTGCTCATTTGTTTTTCAAACGCACCACTATCTGGGTCTCTGGCACTATCAACACCGCCCATAAACATTCGCACACCTGTTTCTAGCATTCTTCCTATAGATTTACCTACCTCTACAGTTGGTCTAAAACTTGCGTTAGGATTTAAATATACATCAGGTTGTGACCTGTACATCTTAGTTAGTTGACTAAACTGGTTTAAATCTTTAGATATGACTCCTATTTCTTTATTTGTGAACATTGGTTTTTTATCTACAGTTGATATACCTTTAAACCACTCGTTCATATCCTTTTCAGCTTTGATTAAGTCTTGCGTTCCATCTTTTATTTCGTCAATCAAACTACCAAATGTAACTGGCTGTTTATCTTGCGGTAATACTTCAAAATCACCACCCATGCCTGTATATAAATCTCTTTCAGATGGTGGCATTTTATCTATGTCTATGGGCTTTGGTGAAAAACTCAGATTTCCTGTTTCTGGGTCACGAATTGGTGGTGGTCTTCGTTTTGGTATTTCGCCTGATTGTTCTCTTCGTATTCGATCAGATATTTGTACATTCCTAGCTTGCTGTTCACCACTAAATACAGAATAAATACTATGTGCACTGACTGAATCAGGGTTATCTGGGTCGATTTGTTTTTTTATATCATCAAAATATGCTTTTACCTTTCCTGCATTTTTCATATTTTCTAGATTTTCTTTTTTAGCATTTAATAACCCTAGAGCAAAATCATGCTCTTGAAATAAAGGTAACACTTGTTCTTTATATTCTTTATCATTGAAAGGTGCATTTTCTTGTATCCTTTCAAATTTTTCTTTTGCCTTCTCGTATCTCTCTTTAACAAAATCATATTCTTCTTGTAGTTTTTTTAATTTTTCAGGGTCATATCTATTTCCAAAATCCATATGCATACGAATGTAATCTGGAGCCATACCCCTTCCAAACCCTTCTCTTTCTTGGATGTCGTGTTGTAGCTCATGCAATATGACGCTACGCATTTCAGCAATGGTTGAGTTGTTACCTACATATATAGTATTACCATCATATCCCCCTGTAGCAGGCTGAAATCTAGGATCAATCTTGACTATGATGTCTCCTATTTTATTATGCTCTGCCATACCAACAGCTTTATCATATTGATCTAATAGCTCATCATCATCAATTAAATCACTTAATAATAACTCTCCATAAGACTCAGATTCATCAGACGAATATAAAACTAAATCATCTATTGATGTATCACTGTCACCATTTATAATGTCAAAATATTCATCTCTATCTATAAAGTCTCTTTCATCTAAAACATCCATTCTCATTTTTGTATTAGTATTGGGTAGCTCAGTGACCCATTTACCATCAGCCTTGTTTCTTTCCCATCTAGTTGCATCCCATATTTCTTGTGGGCTTTTGCCTTCTTTTTCCATTTTTTCTGCAACATCTTTAAAATCTTTTTTCTTAAACCCCCACTTAGACATGATACCAACAAATGATGCGTCAGCCTCTTCTGCCTGCGTCATTGTCCCTACTGTCACTCCTGCAGGTAACAATCCTCTAATTATCTTAGGTTTTTTGTTTACATCGATACCCTTGTCTTCTAGCTTTCTTAACAACTTATCATCTAACAAACCAGTTGCAGTTGTTTCTATGTCATCTACTGTAGGAGTTTTATATCTATCTATAGCGTAAAAGTCTTGTTGTATTCGTTTAGGATCACCGCCTGTAAAATCATATTCTCTAACATTTAATATGTCTCTGGCATTTACATCTGTACTAAGCTCTCCTAATCCTTCGCCAAGTAAACCATATTTGTAAGTGTCATGAGTGGAAGGGATGGGTTTAAAATCTTCTAACAAACCTACATTTCTTAATTTTCCTTTTTCTGTATCTATCTGTCTTGGGTCTGTAACAGCAAATCTCGCTCTACCTGCACTTAATGCACCTACATTGCCTTTAAATTCTTGATCAATCATATTCATGATAAATTTGCGATCTAATCCAGATACATTACGCAGTTGTCCTAATGATTCAGGATTATCCACGCCCTTCCAGTTTGGTATAACTTTAGCTATTTTTCTGTCCAGTTTATTTTTATTAGTTCTAGACATTCTGTTTCTAGCAAAAAGCAATTGTGTTGATATAGGCATTAAAGAAAAATCAACACCACCTGTACTCATTGTATAAGGCAGGAGTATAGGGTCTTTTCCAGTAGCATCTTTAAGAATTTGTCTGGTGTTATCTAAACCTGTTATAACGCCTTTGTCTGATGCCCATACTAAATTGTCTGGGTTAGAAAACATAAAATCCTGACCACCTTGCATGGGCAGGTTTATTGGCACACCATCTATTGATTCTAATAATCCAACATTAGACCTGTCGGACTGACTGATAATATATGGACTGCCTTCTAGATCAGATAAGGACAGCGTAGGTCTATCGTAGTTGTAGGTTGAACCCTGCAACCCCATTTCGTCAATTGCTTTCTGGTCAAACTTTCTCTCACCACTACCATCAACTTGTGCACTGAATAAAGGCAACCTATCAGCCTTTGGGTCAGGCAGGTCACTCTCAAAATCAGGTGTTAATAGTTTTGCTAATAAACCAGTGCTCACTTCTTACGGACTCTACTCTTACTCTTAGGCTTAGCAGGCTTCTTAGCAGTTTTCTTTGCTAGTTTAAATGCCTTGTCAGTTGGTGCACCTTTAGCACCTTTCTTCCTCATTTTTTCCTTAGAGCCTTCTTTGATCCTTTTTCTTTTAGCATGAATATTAGCGTATAAACCTCTAGCCATTATTTACGCCCTCTCTTCATGGTTTTCTTTTTAGAGCCCTTCTTACCTTTTGCTTTTGCTTTACCTTTTGCTTTGTCTTCCTTAGATGGTCTACCGACCTTGCTTCCATAAGTACCTTTACCATATGGCATAGTTATTTCCCCCTGTAATGAATCGCCCGATTATACCACACCTTTGATATTTCTCCTTATAGGACTACCCCAGTCACGCTCTCCTTTTCTTCCTACAGCTAGGTATCTCATTGCATCAGCACAATGTGATGTCCAGTCATGCAAAGGTCTACCCCTGAATGACATATTCTTTTCATCATAGTCTCTACGATACTGGCTTAAACAATCTATACCTCTAGAAGTCTTTTCCTTGTCAAACCAACAGCGACTCAACATTGACCTGACCGCCTGTATGCCATCATCAATCATAAGTTGTGGTGCTATATTGATAGGTTTAACTCCTAGTGTGCCTAGTGTCTCCAGTCTGGATTTACCTGTTCCTAACTCCCTGACCCTAACATCGTGTGGAAGTATGTGCTCTCCGTAGACATAACCCTTGTTA